>X67_European_Roe__coassemble_65_pt1 | contig 24282 bp, 22 predicted proteins | sample X67_European_Roe__metabat2_low_PE_011 | metagenome-assembled genome bin X67_European_Roe
TGGTCGGGGTACCAGGATTCGAACCTGGGACCCCCTGCTCCCAAAGCAGGTGCGCTAACCGGACTGCGCTACACCCCGATTGCATTCTTTTCGGAATTGCGGTGCAAAGATAGAGCCTTTTTTTGAATTACACAACATGAAAATGAAGATTAAATCAACTTCTGAGTTGATTTCTGAAATTTTACCGGAATAAATAGAAAAAATGTCATCGGATTATTGTATTTTTGCATGATTTAGTGCTTTCTTGGCATTATTGGTATAGAATAGTATAAAAAAACGATATAACGACACATTATGTATAGAACAAGAACATGTGGCGAATTGCGCATAGCTGACGCAGGCAAGCAGGTGACACTTGCCGGTTGGGTGCAACGCTTGAGAAAAATGGGCGCGATGACTTTCGTTGACTTGCGCGACCGTTACGGAATAACTCAAATTGTGTTTAACAATGAAGTGAATGAAGCATTGTGTGATGCTGCCAATCAGTTGGGGCGCGAGTATGTGATTCAACTGACCGGAACAGTGGCTGAGCGTTCAAGCAAGAATGCCAATCTGTCTACCGGTGATATAGAAATTATAGCTGAATCGCTCACCGTGCTTAACAAGAGCGAGATACCGCCTTTTACAATCGAGGATAACAGCGACGGCGGCGATGACTTGCGTATGCAGTATCGTTACCTTGATTTGCGTCGTAATGCTGTGCGTAAAAACCTTGAATTGCGCTCAAAAATATGTTTTGAATTGCGTCGATATCTGAATGAACATAATTTCCTTGAAGTAGAAACTCCGATATTGACAAAGTCCACTCCGGAAGGCGCTCGCGATTTCGTTGTGCCTTCACGTATGAATCCTGGTCAGTTCTATGCTTTGCCGCAGTCGCCGCAGTTGTACAAGCAGTTGCTTATGGTGGGCGGATTTGACCGCTATTTCCAAATTGCAAAATGTTTCCGTGACGAGGATCTCCGTGCCGACCGTCAGCCTGAATTTACCCAAATCGACTGTGAAATGTCGTTTGTGGAGCAGGAAGATGTTCTTCAGCTTTTTGAAGGGCTTGTCAAGCATATATTCAAGACCACGAGAGGACTTGAATTCAATGAACCGTTTACCCGCATGACGTGGGCAGATGCCATGAAATATTATGGCAGCGATAAGCCGGATATCCGATTCGGGATGAAATTCGTGGAATTGAAGGACTTGACCGAGGGACATGACTTCGCAGTATTTGACAGTGCCGAATATGTGGGCGGAATCTGTGCAGAGGGATGTGCAGGGTACACTCGCAAGCAGATAGATTCCTTGACCGATTTTGTGAAACGTCCGCAAATAGGAGCTAAGGGACTTGTATGGATAAAAGTGGAGAATGACGGCTCAATCAAAAGCAGCATAGGTAAATTCTATAGTGAAGAAGACTTGAAGAAGATGACCGACCGTTGCGGTGCCAAACCGGGCGATATGGTGTTGATTCTTTGCGGTAAGACTTCCACCACCCGCAAACAATTGAATGAATTGCGACTTGAAATGGGTAATCAATTGGGTTTGCGCGACAAGGATACATTTGCCCCGTTGTGGGTGATAGATTTCCCGATGTTTGAATGGGACGAAGAGACGCAGCGTTATTATGCGATGCATCACCCGTTCACAATGCCTAATAAGGAGGATATACCATTGCTTAAGACCGATACAGGTGCAGTGCGTGCTTATGCCTACGATATGGTGATGAACGGTGTGGAATTAGGTGGAGGAAGTATACGTATACATGAACCTGAGTTGCAGGACCTGATGTTTGAGTTGCTTGGATTTACACCTGAACGTGCTCACGAAAAATTCGGTTTCTTGATGAATGCGTTCAAGTATGGTGCACCGCCGCATGCCGGCTTGGCATTCGGTCTTGACCGTTTTGTGTCGATGATTGCCGGTCTTGACAGCATACGTGATACAATCGCTTTCCCGAAGAATAATTCAGGTCGTGACATGATGAACGATTCACCTGCCGAAATAGAGCAAGAGCAACTTGATGAATTGTTTATTATGCTTGACAAGGAGAAAATTGCCGGCAAAAAGTGATTTACCTGCGTAATTTGACGAAAAAACAATTCCAAAATATTCCTTAAAATAATTTCGAAGTAAAATTAAAACAACTTCTAATTACTGAAACAGAAATAAAATGAAGATAGCAGAGGTTACAAGACTTATAGAGGAATTTGCTCCCACAGCTTTGCAAGAAAGTTGGGATAATGCCGGAATGCAGGTAGGAAATCCGCAGGCAGAGGCTACCGGCGTATTGCTATGTCTTGATGTGACCGAGGCTATCATCGATGAATCCATTGCAAAGGGGATAAATCTCATAATAACGCATCATCCGTTGCTTTTTCGCGGCATGAAATCCATTACAGGGCGTAATGCCATAGAGCGCATAGTGATAAAAGCCATCAAGAATGACATTGCCATATATTCTGCGCATACCAACATGGACAGTGCATGGGGTGGTGTTTCCCACCTTATCGCAAAGAAGATGGGACTGGCAGATGTGGAGGTGTTAAGCAGGCAGCAAGAGAAAATGTTTAAACTTGTGGTCTTTGTCCCAAACGCTTCGCTTGAAAAAGTGAGAGATGCCGTAACAAATGCCGGTGCAGGAAGAATAGGTGACTATGACTGTTGCAGTTATCAATTGCAGGGTGAAGGTACATTCAGAGCTTTGCCCGGAGCAGACCCTTATGTAGGGCAAGTGGGCGAATTGCATCATGAGCCCGAAATGCGGTTGGAAGTAGTGCTGCCAAGCTATTGCAAGAACAGGGTTCTGCGTGCCATGCTTGATGCTCACCCCTATGAAGAGCCTGCTTATGACCTGATTGCGCTTGAGAATGAAAGCAAATACTCCGGTCTTGGTGTTGTGGGAAATCTTCCGGAGAGTGAAGATGCAGTACAGTTCCTGTCACGCGTAAAGGCTATTTTCGGTACGGGTGCTGTGAGGTATAGCGGTGACGTGAGCAAGCGAGTGAAACGCATTGCCGTATGTGGTGGTGCAGGTGCAGAATTTGTACATGATGCTGTAGCGTGCGGAGCCGATATGCTGATAACCGGAGATGTTAAATATCATGAGTTCATGACCGATAGCGACAAGATTATAATTGCTGATATAGGTCATTATGAGAGCGAACATTTCACAAAAGAAATTTTTAATGAGATAATTACAAAAAAAATTCCTAACTTTGCAATTCATTACGCTGAATTAGAAAAAAATCCGATAAATTATTTGTAAGCTATGGCTACCGATAAGACAAAACAAGAAAAAGAATTGACCGTAGAAGAGCGTTTGAAAGCCCTTTATGCACTCCAGACCACATTGTCGGAAGTGGATAGAATCAAAACGCTGAGAGGAGAATTACCATTGGAGGTACAGGATCTGGAAGATGAGGTTGCAGGTCTTGAAACCCGTATACAGAATTACAAGAATGATATAGCAGGTTTGGCAGACGGCATCAACAAGCAGAATCGTGAAATCGCCGAAGCCAATGCGTTGATAGAGAAATATACATCGCAGCAAGACAACGTGCGCAACAACCGTGAGTATGATTTCTTATCGAAAGAAATTGAATATCAGCATTTGAATATTGAGCTTGCCAATAAGCGAATAAACGAGTTCAATCAGCAGATAGAGGCAAAGAAAAGTGATGTGGCTGTTGCCGAAGAACATCTTGCCGACCGCAATCATATTTTGAATGAGAAGAAAAGCGAATTGGAGCAAATTGTGTCTGAAACAAAGCAGGAAGAAGAAAAACTCCGTGAACAGGCTAAGAAACTTGAAAACAAAATCGAGCCGAGATTGCTTGCCGCATTCAAGCGTATACGTAAGAATGCCCGCAATGGATTAGGTGTTGTCTACATACAGCGTAATGCGTGCGGCGGATGTTTCAACCGTATTCCGGCACAACGTCAGGCTGAAATCAAGATGCACAAGAAAATCATCGTATGCGAGTATTGCGGACGTATTATGATAGATCCGGAACTTGCAGGAGTTACCGAATAAGAAATAAAATCTAATTCTATTTATATGAAAACCGAGCTGAATTATTTCAACTCGGTTTTGCTTTTTTGATAAAATGGTGTATTCCACTCTTTCTAAAAAAGGTATATTTCTCTTTTGTTTACTCTTTTTCCTTGAAGAGAGAATTCTTTTCAGATGACTCCAATCTGCGGTTACGCCAGCAACGTCGGCACATGGCTATGTATTTGTCATCACCGCCTATTTCAACTTGATTACCGTCGGTAAGAACTGTACCATCCTTGTCGATACGGGCATTTATGATGGTTTTCCGTCCGCATGAGCATGTCGATTTCACCTCGTCGATGGTATCGGCGATTTCAAAAAGACGTTTAGAGCCTTCAAACATGTTGGATTGAAAATCGGTACGCAATCCGTAGCATACAACGTTACAGCCGTAGTCGTCCACGATACGTGCCAATTGGTCGACCTGTTCACGCGTAAGGAATTGTGCTTCATCTATTAGAATCCAGTCTTTCACGACCAAAGTCTCTTCATAGATGTTTTTAGCTAATTCATATAAGTCGGTATCTTGATAAATCCAAAGGCACTCTCTTTTAATACCTATGCGTGATTTGATTACATTCTCCTTGTCTCGCGTGTCGATGATGGGTTTCATGCATATATACTCCATCCCACGCTCTTCAAAATTATAGGCTGTGGTGAGCAGTAATGCGGTTTTTGCCGAACCCATTGTTCCGTATCGGAAATATAATTTACCTCTTCTGTTCATGATATAGGTTTAGTCGTTTTTGCTTGTCTTGTTTTCTTCATAATATGCTTGCGGATGCACGTGCCTGATGTCGCTTGAAATATCCTTACGCATTTTAACTTTCATGTGATCGAATCCACGTCCGAATACGCCGTTAACTTTTGATTGTGTAATGAAAGCGTGGTTGTCGATGGACTTGATTATTCGAAATATTGTCACACTCTCTATCTTGCGGCACATGACCATAAGCATGGTTACTTCATTCTTTGTATACCATCCTGTTCCTTTCAATACGGTACATCCTCGATGTGCATCGCGTATGATAGCATCGGCAATTTCTTTCCAGCGGTCAGAGAATATCATGAATTGGACAGCTTGCCTATTGGAGTTTATGACTAAATCGGTAACGTATGAAAGAATCATGACAAAGATAACTCCATAAACGATTTTATCGACGCTGTGGAATAACAGGTAGGACGTTGAAATAATCAAGAAATCCACATAAAGAATCATACGTCCTACTGTTACATTGCTGTGTTTGGAAACCATTGCAGCAATGATGTCGGTGCCTCCGGAACTACCGTTGTGTACAAAAGTCAGTCCTATGCCGAAACCGCATAGCAATGCTCCGATAACAAGACTCATGAAAGGCTGTTGTTCCACCAACGGACTATTGAAAAAAGGCTTGAATAATGCTATGAGAAGGCTCAGAACCGTAGTGCCGAAAATCGTGCGTTTCACGAATGTCCAGCCTACGACTTTAGCTGCCAATAACAGCAGGAATATATTGATGGCATAATTGGACAAAGCCACATTAATGCCCCATTTGAAATATAATAGCGATGCCATACCTGCAACTCCGCCTATGACTATTTTTTCGGGGAGTATGAATGCGGTGAAACCGAACGCGTAACATGCAAGACCTAACACAATGAAAATGTAATCTTGCACTGTATTCAGGAAGTGAGCCTTTTTCGTCATGTCTTTATTCTTTAAAAAATGTGATGACAAATTTAGTAAATAGAAATGACAGAAAAAACGGAAATGAGTAAAAGTTGTCGATTAAAATATATATTGTGCCGTGATGTTGCGTGAAATGATTTTTTGTGTTAACTTGCGAACGGTAATATAATAAAGGAGGTGATTGTATGAAATTGCTTATAAAATTCATTCTTTTTGCTGCTGCTGTATATTTTGCAGCTTATTTTGTTCCCGGTATAGACATTGCCGGTGTAAAGGGGGCGGTGATAGTGTCTATTGTACTTGGCTTGCTTAATACTTTCGTCAAACCGTTTGTTAAGCTGCTTGCATTTCCGGTTAATCTGCTCACATTGGGGTTATTTACGGTAGTGATAAATGCTTTAATGGTACTGCTGTGTGAAATGTTTGTTCCGGAAAGTCTTGTGGTGGAGGGCTTTATGCCTGCACTTGTCTATGGCGTGGCTTTGGTAGTGGTGTCTTGGGTGTTGAATTTTGTCTTTTTGAAAGATTGATGTAAATAATTAGTAACGGCTTGTAAGTGCTTTCAAATGGATCGAAAAAAGAAACAACCATCAAATTTGATGGTTGTTTCCTGTTTTTTAAGGTACTCGAGATTTACCAGAAACGCTTGATACCCATGATTTGGCGTACTTCCTCCAATGTTTTTGATGCTCTTGCTCTCGCTCTCTCTGCACCCATGCGAACGGCTTTGGCAAGGTATTCGTCATTGTTCTGAATATCTATTATACGCTCGCGAATAGGAGCAGTAACATTGATTATGTCTTGTGCCAATTCTTTTTTCAAATCGCCATAACGTATAGAACAATCGTTGTAGGCATCGGTAAAGAATTTTACCTTTTCCGGAGTAGAAACGAGTTCAAGAAGTGTGAAAAGGTTCTTTATCGGTTCGCTCATAGGCGAGTTAGGTTCTTTAGGACCTTCATCGGTAACGGCGCGCATAACTTTTTTGCGAAGTACTTTCTCTTCATCGAGCAGATAGATGCAATTACCTTCGGATTTTCCCATCTTACCCGAACCGTCAAGTCCCGGTACTTTTACAGGTGCGCCCCCGAAATTGAAATTGGTAGGTTCCTTGAAATATTCTACTCCATAAACCGAATTGAATCGGCGGGCAAAACGGCGTGTCAGTTCAAGATGTTGTTCTTGATCTTTTCCTACCGGTACATAATCGGCGTGCTGGATAAGTATGTCTACGGCCATCAGTGTGGGGTAGGTAAGTAATCCGGCATTGACACGCTTGTTGGAGTCGGTACCTATTATTTCCCGTTCAATATTGTCGTCGTTATCATTATCCGATTTTATGCCTAATTGCTTACGAGCCTTGTCCTTAAAAGATGCAGTACGCATAAGTTCTCCTATACCTACGTGCATGTTCAGAAGAAGGTAAAGCTCCGATATTTCAGGTACATCACTTTGTACGAAGATAGTAGATTTCTCAGGGTCAAGTCCTGCAGCAAGATATTCCGATAGAATACTTTTAACGTTATTGTGCAGAATCTTCGGGTCGGGGTGTGTGGTGAGTGCGTGAAGGTCGGCTATGAAGAAATAGCTGTCATAAATGCCTTCTTCCTGCATTCTCACGAATTTGCTCAGTGCGCCGTAATAGTTGCCTAAGTGCAACTGACCTGTAGCGCGTATTCCACTAAGTACGATTTCTTTCATATATTTTAATAATCAATTGTTTTCTTTGTTTATTTGTTGTTGTCTTTAGTCGTTGTCATTTACAGGAATCTGCCTGCGGAACACTTCCTTGAAAGATATAAGGGTTTCTGTGCGAGCAAGTCCCAATGTCTGAATCTTGCTTTGTATGATTTTCAGCAAATGGTTATTGTTTTTTGCGAATAGTTTTATCAACAAATCATATTTGCCGGTTGTCAAGTGACATTCCACAACTTCAGGTATTTTTTTTAATTTTTCCACGATTTCATCGAATTTGGATGTGTCATGGAGAAAGAATCCTATATATGCGCATGTGTCATATCCCACTGAAGTAGGGTCAATAAGGGCTTCAGCCCCTTTTATGACGCCTAATGTGTGCAGCTTTTGGATGCGTTGATGGATAGCTGCTCCCGATACGCCGCATTCTCTTGCTATCTCAAGATAGGGCTTTCTTGCATTGAGCGAAAGCGTTTCAAGTATCTTATGGTCGAGTGAATCCATCTGTGAATTTGCCATAAATCAAAGTCTTGTGTTATAAAATATTCTATAAAAAGTTCTAATTTTGTAGACCCGATTTTCGGGTGCTGTGAAAAGTTAAGCAAAAGTACGAAAAAAAAGTGTACAATGATAGAATATTCAAATGTTTTACCCGGTTCAGGGGTGTTAAAGTGCATAGAGGAACTGTATGAAAGTTCATTTCCGGCTGTTGAACGAAGGAAATTCGCCAATGTGGAGACGCTGTTAAGTAGGAAGGATGTACCGTTTGAAATCTTGTCGGCATCCGATGAAAGTGGCTTTGTAGGATTCCTTTCATATTGGGATTTCGAGGAGTTCAAGTATATAGAACACTTTGCCGTTAAGCCCGAATCTCGAGGAACAGGAATAGGCTCGGCTATGCTTTCCCGTTTCCTTGAGGACTGTGAAAATGTGCCGATTGTATTGGAAGTGGAATTGCCGGAGATGTCTGAAATGGCACGGAGACGTGTGGACTTTTATATGCGGCATGGCTTTATTCTGTGGAGGCTTGTAAAATATATACAGCCGCCCTATGACGGAGAAGGTGATGAACTGGAAATGAAACTTATGACTTTGCGTGTGAATGATAGCGTTAAGACAGCTCGAATGGGAGATATAATCAAGCGGGAAGTTTATAAGAAAATAGAGGCTTTTTGATGTATATCTTATGCCGTGGTTGTTAAATATCACTTTATGGATTGTTAAAAAGCGAACAAAAGCGTAAAATCATTGTTAAAATAAGTAATTTTGATAGCCGTAAGTATAAATGGTTGAAAAGAAAACAGGAAAAATGAAAAGAAGAACGATATATATATGGGTTTGGATGATTGTAGCGGCAGCACTTTGTTCTGCGCTTGGTCTGTTGGCGGTGTATAATCCGTTATCAACCAAGCCGGTATTAACCGTGTCGATTCAACCACAGCGTTATTTTCTTGAAAAGATAGTGGGAGATAAGTTTGATGTGCTATGCTTATTGGCACAAGGGAGTAATCCCGAAGCTTATGAGCCGAGTTTCAGTCACCTTATGAATCTTGAAAAAAGTCGTGCTTACTTCTGTATGGGAAATATAGGTTTTGAACTTGCTATATTAAACAGGGTGAAGAACAATAATCCGGAACTGCAAATAATAGATACATCAGAGGGTATTGACTATTTGAGAGGTACGCATGCCGGTGTTTTGGAGCATAGTCACGGGCACAAGCATAGTCACAGCCATGAGGTCGACCCTCATGTGTGGACATCGGTGGTGAATGCTAAGATTATAGCCCAAAATATGTATAAGGCTGTATTGGAACTGGATTCCCGTAATAAGAAGTATTATACGAAAAATTATAATGCATTGTTATCTGAACTTGTCGAGTTGGAGAATGAAATGAATAGGGAATTGTCGGCAGTAAAAGGCGAAGCGTTTGCTGTGTGGCATCCGTCGCTAAGCTATTTTGCCCGAGATTACGGATTGACACAGATAGCTATGGAAAACGAGGGTAAAGAAGTGCCTGCCGCAGTATTGAAATCTGAAATTGACATGGCACGTAATCATGGGGTAAAAGTGTTGTTTTACCAAAAGGAATTTGACAGTCGGCAGATACAGACCATAAATGAACAACTCAATGCCGTCATGGTGGAAATAAACCCTATGAGCTATGAATGGGCTGAAGAAATGAGACGAATTACCAATGCACTCACTGGAAAATAAAATAATAGAATTAGACCGGGTTACCGTAGGGTATGATCATAATATAATACTCCCTGATGTGAGCCTTCATGTCAGAGAAGGTGACTTTATGGCTGTTACCGGCCCTAATGGAGGCGGAAAGACTTCGTTGTTGCGTGTTATCCTCGGACTTATAAAGCCGGAATCGGGTAAAGTGCGTTTCTATAATAACGGGGTAGAAGTGAAATCGCTCAATATAGGTTACTTGCCACAAAAGAACGCAATCGATCACCGATTCCCTATTACTGTAGAGGAAGTTGTTGGTTCTGGCTTGTTACGTAAGGGTTCTGTGTTCAATAATAAACTGACTGAAGAAGAGAACAAGAAAGTGGATAGTGTACTTGAACTTGTGGGGATGTTGAAGTATCGTAAGTCTTCGATAGGAAACCTGTCAGGAGGGCAATTGCAGAGAGTGCTTTTTGGTCGCTCCGTTATATCCAATCCATCGGTACTCATTCTTGATGAACCTTTGTCTTATGTGGATAAAGCTTTTGAGGCTCAATTCTATGAAATAGTAGAGACTTTATCTCATGATACTACTATCATATTGGTATCTCATGAGATTTCACGTATAATGCAGATGGCAAACCGGCATCTAATTGTAGATCACGGTATCGAGGATTGTCATGCGCAGAAGCATTTCATTCGCACTGATTGTGTATGATAGGTAATGGGAAATTAATAATCTCGAAATAAAATTTAAACAGATTCAAAAAAGACTGCCGGAGCAGTCTTTTTTGTTATTGTTTATTTGCCTTTAAGCAACTCCATGTGAACCATGCAAGCAATAAGATGTAAACTATTACTCCGGTTATCTGAAGTTGTGTGTCATCAAAAGGACAAGTATATTCGAATCCGAAGAAACGCATACCGGCACTTACTACTCCGAGCAATGCACCACCGGCGATGAATCCTGACGCAAGCAATGTACCTCGTTCCTGACGAGCAGAATTTACAGCCTCGTCCTTAGAACGTGAGCTTACAAACCAACTTATGAGACCTCCCACCAATAGGGGTGCGTTTAATTGCATAGGGATAAACATACCTAATGAGAAAGCTAATGCCGGAACACCCAACCAATTTAGCAATACAGCAAATACAGCACCTACTATATACAATAACCAAGGGGTTTCTCCGCCCATCATCAGAGGATCTATGACGGCTGCCATCGCATTGGCTTGAGGCGCAACAAGTGCATTTTCACCGGTAAATCCGTACACATCATTAAGAATGAGCATTACACCGCCCACAGTAGCTGCCGATACGAATGTACCCAAGAATTTCCATGATTGCTGTTTGCTCGGTGTTGTTCCTAACCAGTAACCCACTTTCATATCGGTAACCATACCGCCTGCCATCGATAGCGCAGTACATACAACACCGCCTATTACCATTGATGCTACTATACCCGATGAACCTTTAAGCCCTATGGCAACAAAGATTCCTGATGCTATTATCAATGTCATAAGTGTCATACCTGATACGGGATTGCTGCCCACGATAGCTATGGCATTTGCCGCTACAGTAGTGAACAGGAATGCGATAACAGCTACTACGATAAATGCAACGATGGTTTGAACCAAATTATGTATCACACCGATATAGAAGAATACGAATGTTACAATGAATGCTGCGAGTAAGGCGAATACTACAACTTTCATGGTAAGATCCTTTTGAGTGCGTACAACTGATTTCGCTTCACTTGAGCCACCTTTGATTTCGCGTGTGGCAAGCCCTACGGCGCTCTTGATAATACCCCATGACTTGATAATACCGATAACACCGCTCATGGCAATACCGCCTATTCCTATAAAACGGGCTGAACCGGAAAAAATATCTTCTGCCCGAACTTCTGCCATCGCCGGATTCAAGCCTAACAACGGGATCACAATCCACCAAATGAATGCGCTACCGGCAAAAATGATGAAACTGTATTTAAGACCCACGATGAAACCGAGACCCATTACGGCAGCTCCGGTATTGATACTGAACACTGCTTTTGTCTTATCGGCAAGAGCATTCATTGCCGGTATTGCTCTGGTTGACAATACTTCGCTCCACCATCCGAAAGTGGAAAGAAGGAAGTCATAAATACCGCCTACGAGACCCGCTATGATAAGAGGCATGGCTTGATTCCCGCCCTTTTCGCCTGAAATAAGCACTTGTGTAGTGGCTGTAGCCTCGGGAAACGGAAATTTTCCGTGCATGTCGGAACAGAAATATTTACGGAATGGAATGAAGAAAAGTATTCCTAAAACACCTCCGAGCATCGAACTGAGGAATATTTCAAGGAAACTTACTGCAATTTCGGGATATTTTGCCTTTAGAATGTAAAGTGCGGGTAATGTGAATATTGCACCGGCAACAACAATACCGCTACATGAGCCTATTGACTGGATTATAACGTTTTCACCCAAGGCGTTTTTCCGTTTGGTTGCGCTTGACAATCCTACTGCAATGATTGCGATAGGTATTGCTGCTTCAAATACTTGTCCTACTTTAAGACCTAAGTAGGCAGCCGCAGCACTGAATATTACTGCCATAATCAATCCCATTGATACCGAGTAAGGTGTAACTTCGGGATAATTTTTGTTGGGATGAAGTACAGGAATGTACTTTTCGTCTTTTTTTAGTTCGCGGAAGGCATTTTCAGGAAGCCCTGCGCTTACTTTTTCTTCTTTGTTTTCTTGCATTATTCTGAAGTGTTTGGTTTTCTGGTTTGCGAAGTTAAAGAATTTTCGCCGAATTTAATAGTTTTTGTTTAACTTTACGCAATAATATTGTCAATGTATGAAGAATTGGATTAATAAATAAAGAATAAATTAACGAAAAGCAGCACCGATAAAATAACGATGCTGCTTTTTTGTTGTTTGTGGTGTAACCGTTAAGGTTGGATTTCATAACCCGGTATATCCACCAGCTTGATATTGAATTGCAATGCCGAATAAGGCTTAATGTCACCGTATTTCGATGAACCATAAGCCCATTGGTATGGTATCAGTACTTCGCATGAATCTCCTACGTGCATATCGTTCAATGCAATAGCCCATCCGCTTATTACGCCTGATAACTTTGTTCGGAAGATGCTGTCAGCCGGGGATGTATTTAAATAAGACGAATCGAAAGCTGTGCCGTCATAGAATCTTCCGATGTACTTGACATCAACGGTAGATGTATACATGGGAGATAAGTTACCTCGTGTAAGGGTTGTGTCATTGAAGTAGTGTATATAAACGTATGACGACCGATCCCATGCCGGAGAAATCTTCTTGTAGAAGTCAGAGCCGTCGGTATTTTTCTTTTGAGCTTTTTCCGCCAGCCAACTCTCGTTTGTTTCTCGCCACTCTTTGTATTCGTTCCATGTATCTTCGTCGCTGTCCACGCAAGAAACAAAACCGTAGCATAGAGCCGTTAACAGTAAAAATATGAAAGGAAGTTTCTTCATCGTTTTAAAAGTATTTTATGCCAATGATTTCAACAGATTCTTCAAGCTTACTTCGTTATCGATAATTCCCGGCAACTCGCTTATTGCGACACGTTCTTGTTTCATAGAGTCGCGGTGACGGATTGTTACTGTATTGTCTTCGAGTGTCTGGTGGTCTACTGTCACACAGAAAGGTGTTCCTATAGCGTCTTGGCGACGGTAGCGTTTACCGATAGAGTCTTTTTCGTCATATTGGCAAGCATAGTCAAATTTGAGTATATTCATGATTTCTCGTGCTTTGTCGGGAAGTCCGTCCTTGCGAACGAGAGGCATAACAGCCACCTTAACCGGAGCCAATTGCTTAGGCAAGTGTAGAACCACGCGTGTTTCTCCGTTTTCAAGTTGCTCTTCTTCGTATGATGAACAAAGTACGCTCAAGAACATACGGTCAACGCCTATAGACGTTTCGATAACGTAAGGTGTGTAAGATTGATTCAATTCGGGATCAAAGTATTGTATTTTCTTTCCACTGAATTTCTCATGTTGGCTCAAGTCAAAATTGGTACGAGAATGTATTCCTTCCACTTCCTTGAATCCAAATGGCATTTCAAATTCTATATCGGTGGCTGCATTGGCGTAGTGAGCCAGTTTGTCATGATCGTGGTAGCGATACTTGTGATCGCCCATGCCGAGAGCCTTATGCCATTTAAGACGTGTCTCTTTCCATTTAGCGAACCAATCAAGTTCTTCTCCCGGGCGCACGAAGAATTGCATTTCCATTTGTTCGAATTCACGCATGCGGAAAATGAATTGACGTGCCACGATTTCATTACGGAAAGCTTTTCCTATTTGAGCTATACCGAAAGGAATGCGCATACGCCCTGTCTTTTGTACGTTAAGGAAGTTTACAAAAATACCTTGAGCAGTTTCCGGTCGCAGATAAACGTTCATTGCGCCTTCGCTGGTGCTACCCATTTCAGTTTTGAACATAAGATTGAACTGACGCACATCGGTCCAGTTCTTAGTACCTGATATAGGGTCGACGATTTCATAATCGAGGATAATTTGTTTCAGCTCTACAAGATCGTTGTCATTCATTGCTTTTGCAAAACGAGTATGCAACTCTTCTCGCTTTTCTTTGATTTCAAGCACGCGAGGATTAGTTGTTTTGAATAATTCGGCGTCAAAACTGTCTCCGAAACGTTTTGCTGCTTTTGCAACTTCTTTTTCGATTTTATCATCAAATTTGGGTATCTCATCTTCGATAAGGACATCGGCGCGGTAGCGTTTCTTGGAATCCCTATTGTCGATAAGAGGGTCGTTGAAAGCGTCTACGTGTCCCGAAGCTTTCCAAATGGTTGGGTGCATGAAGATGGCGGAATCGATACCTACGATATTTTCATGTAAAAGTGTCATTGATTCCCACCAATAGCGTTTTATGTTGTTTTTCATCTCAACGCCAAGCTGACCATAGTCATATACTGCGCCAAGACCGTCGTAAATATCACTTGAGGGGAATACGAATCCATATTCCTTTGCGTGAGAAACGATTTTCTTGAAAGTGTCTTCTTGTTTTGCCATTTTAATATGTTTTTATTTTTAATTGTTCATTTATGAGTGTAGGATATGGCAGTGAAATGCCTATTTTTCCTAATTATCCAATTATGGTGCAAAGTAAACGATTTTTTTCGATTTATTTTGTATTTTTGCTGTTGCTTTATGCATTTAGATTAATTAAATAACTATAATACCGTGTAAATGGCGATAAACATAGCTGATTTGTAGAGGGCGGATATTATACTATTACTGGAAAGTTGATGAAAGAGGAAAACGAAGAGATGGAGTTGAATGACGGTAGCGTGAATGAAAATCAGGCTACCGGAGGTGAGGCGCATTCGAGTTATCATGTACCTGTGGGTGATAAGCGTTTGCAATTAAGTGGCATGTACCAGCGTTGGTTTATCGATTATGCGTCGTATGTGATTCTGGAACGTGCAGTACCGCATATAGAAGATGGCTTGAAACCGGTTCAACGCCGTATCCTGCATTCGATGAAAGAACTTGATGACGGGCGTTTCAATAAAGTGGCTAATATTGTGGGTAACACAATGCAGTATCACCCTCATGGTGATGCATCGATCGGTGACGCATTGGTTCAACTCGGGCAGAAAAACCTGCTTGTGGAGACACAAGGAAACTGGGGTAATATCCTTACCGGAGATAGTGCGGCTGCCCCGCGTTATATAGAAGCTCGATTGTCGGAGTTCGCTTTGGATGTGGTGTATAACCCTAAAATAACAGATTGGACTGTGTCCTATGACGGACGTAAGCCTGAACCGGTGACTTTACCTATCAAATATCCGTTACTGCTTTCTCAAGGTGCTGAGGGTATCGCAGTGGGGCTTGCTTGCAAGATTCTTCCTCATAACTTTAATGAAATAATAGACGCAGCTGTCTCTTATCTGCGAGGCGAGGAATTTGTGTTGTATCCCGATTTCCCTACCGGGGGATATGTGGATGTGAGCCGATATAATGATGGTGAACGTGGCGGTGCGGTGAGAGTGAGAACTAAAATAGAAAAACGCGACAATAAGACGCTTGTAGTCTCTGACTTGCCTTTCGGAAAGACAACCGGAACTCTGATAGAATCTATATTGAAAGCTCAAGAAAAGGGTAAGATAAAAATCAAGAGCGTTGATGATAATACTTCCGAGAATGCCGAAATTATTGTTCATCTGTTGCCGGGCACATCAAGTGATAAGGCTATTGATGCCTTGTATGCTTTTTCAGATTGTGAAGTTAGCATTTCACCCAATTGTTGTGTGATTAAGGATAAAAAACCGCATTTCTTGGGTGTAAGTGATGTGTTGAGGTATAGTGTAGACCGAACAAAAGACCTTTTGCGGCAAGAATGGGAGATTCAGCGTGGAGAACTGCTGGAGTCTTTATTCTTTGCGTCATTGGAGCGCATTTTCATAGAAGAGCGCATTTACAAGGATAAGGGATTTGAACAGAGTAAGGACATGGATGCTGCTGTGGCTCATATCGATTCACGGCTTGAACCTTATAAGAAGAACTTTGTGCGGGAGGTGACCCGAGATGATATATTACGCTTGCTTGAAATCAAGATGGAACGTATCTTGAAGTTCAATAGCGAGAAAGCCGATAACCGTATTGCAGCTCTTAATGACCGTATAGCGACTATAGATGACAAACTTGCGCACTTGGTGGAGAATACAATCAAGTGGTATGAAATGCTGAAAGAAAAGTACGGAGCTATGTATCCTCGTCGCACCATTATTCGTAATTTCGATACGATAGTGGCATCAAAAGTTGCCGAAGCTAATGAGAAACTATACATCAACAGGGAGGAAGGATTTATAGGCACATCTTTGAAGAAAGAAGAGTTCGTTGCCAATTGTTCCGATATGGATGATGTGATTATTTTCTATAAGAATGGAACTTATAAAGTCGTACACGTAGCTGAAAAACTATATGTAGGTAAAAATATATTGTATCTGAATATATTCAAGCGTAATGACTTGCGCACAATCTATAATGTGGTGTATCAAGACGGGAAAGGCGGTATCGTGTATATGAAACGTTTTGCGGTAACAGGTGTTACCCGTGATAAGGAATACGATCTCACACAAGGGACGCCCGGTTCTAAAATATGGTGGTTCTCTGCCAATCAGAATGGAGAAGCTGAGGTGCTGAAAGTGACACTGAAACCTAAATTCAGGTTGAAAGTACTGCAATTTGAAATAGATTTTGCCAATCTTGCCATAAAGGGGAAACAGTCCCGAGGCAATATTGTTACTAAGAATGAGATTCACCGCATAACGTTGAAGGAGCGGGGTGCGTCTACTTTAGGAGGGCGTGAAGTGTGGTTTGACCTGGACGTCTTGAGATTGAATTATGACGGACGCGGTGATTCGCTTGGTGAGTTCAATACAAATGATATGGTGCTTGTCATATATAACAACGGTGACTTCTGCACTACATCTTTCGATGCTGAAAATCACTATGACGACGGCATTCTGCGCATAGAAAAGTTCGCTGAAGATAAAGTTTGGACTGCGGTTTTGTTTGATGCCGATCAAGGGTATTTCTACATGAAACGTTTCCGTTTTGAACCATCTTCAAAACATCAGAGTTTTATAGGAGGTAATAAGGATTCCCGTTTGTATCTGTTAAGTCCTGAACGTTATCCGCGTATAGAGGTGAAATTCGGTGGCGGTGATTCATTCCGTGAGCCTATGGTTATCGATGCAGAAGAATTTATCGGAGACAAGAGTTTTAAGGCAAAGGGAAAGAGATTGTCCAATTTTGAGATAGGCTCGATAGTTGAGTTGGAGCCTCGGGAGGTAGAGGAAGAAGAACCTGTGGAAATGCCGCCGATTGTGGCAGAACAAGCAGAACCCGATGTAGAACCCGTAAAAAGCCAAAAAGATATTTTTGCCGATTTGACAGGACAAAAACGTCTTTTTGACGAAGATACTGATAATCAGTAATCGGTAATAAAATGTAGACAAAATTCTTATTAGTGATATATGAAAAGGATTTATTCACTTGTTTTCTCTATGATTCTGTGTATGGGCTGTAATATTGCAGGTGCGCAGAATTGTTGCGATAGTTTGAAACCGGAAGTGGCTCTGCCGGTAATATCATCGTATATGGTGGATTTTGGTGGGGCATCGGTGCTGGATACTTATTTGTCTCCTATAAGGTATAAAGGGCTTAATCTGCGAATTGGCTATGAAAGGCTTCAAGCGATGAAATTCAATCCCGAGAAGTGGATAAATCAATTGGAAGCAGGTATTGATTATTCTCCTGCAGAAAATCCTGCAAAGAATCACACGATACATACGTTGATGGTGGATTTGAAGTGGGGTATGATGCACCGTTGGCGTATGCGTCAGGTTGATGGCTTGCAACTTTTCGGCGGAGGAAGTACACAATTGCGCGGCGGGGCTCTTTATGCACCAGCTAATTCAAATAATGTGGTGTCGGTAAAAATCAATTGGAGTATTGATTTGACCGGAATGGCAGTGTATAACAAGAGGATAGGGCGGTTGCCGGTCACTTTCCGCTATCAGGCAACATTGCCGGTATTAGGAGTTTTCTATTCGCCTGAATATGGTGAAAGCTACTATGAAATATATGTGGGAAACCGCTCAGGACTTGTTCATTTCGGATGGGTGGGCAACAGGTTCGCTTTGACCAATCTGTTTACGGCTGATATGCACTTTGGTGGTACTACGGTGCGTATAGGTTACCGTAATGTGACGGAAACCTCATGGGTGAACAATCTTAATACGCAGATTTTCAGGAACTCTTTTGTCTTGGGCTTATGTGGGGAATGGCTAAGCATACGCCCCGGCTCAAAACTTAGTGAAAAGGCAAGAATTATATCGGCAATGTATTGATTTTTTGTGGTGTATATGGATATGAAAAAGACAGGTAATATATTATTCTTTATTTTGGTGGCGCTTATGATAAGTTCATGCCACAAGCAAGAGGAATTTGATAATGATCCCTATGGGAATTTTGATGCATTATGGACTAATGTGGATGAACATTACTGTTTTTTTAAATATAAGAATGTAGATTGGGTAGAAATAGGTAGGCGTTATCGGGAACAATTGCGTCCCGGAATGTCTTCTACTGCATTATTTGACGTATGTGCCGAGATGCTTAAAGAATTGCGTGACGGTCACACCAATCTTATTTCGGCATGGGATGTGTCTCGCTATTGGATATGGGAACAATATCCTAAAAATTATGATGAACGTATTATTAATCAGTATTATCTGAATTTTAACTATAAGCAGTCATCGAGTATAAAATATACCATCTTGAGTAACAATTTCGGGTATATGTACTACGGAGATTTTTCGGGTGCGATAGGAGAGGGTAATTTGGATAATATTCTTGCCTATCTTGCCGCCAGTGACGGACTTGTGATTGATGTGCGGGACAATGGCGGCGGATTCCTGACGAATGTGGAAAAGCTTGTAAGGAGGTTTATTACTGAACGTATACATGCCGGTGCAATATCACATAAAACCGGTCCCGGACATGATGATTTTTCCGAACCGTATGATTATTATTTTGATCCCGTAGATGACACACGTATCAAATACCTTAAGCCGATAGTGATTCTCGCCAATCGTTCTTCTTATAGTGCAACCAATAATTTTGTGTCTATAATGAAGTGTCTGCCTAATGTGAGAATAGTGGGTGATACGACAGGAGGAGGCAGCGGACTGCCTTTCACTTATGATATGCCTAATGGGTGGACAGTGAGAATGTCGGCAAGCGAAATCACCGATCCTAACGGTGTGGTGACGGAGTTCGGCGTAGAGCCGTCACCGGGTTGTAAAGTGGATATGACTGAGACTGAAATGGCTATGGGCATTGATGCTATTCTTGAAAAGTCTTTTGATGTATTGGAGATGATGATTAATGAATAAGAATCCGAAACATGACACAAGTAAAACCGGAACAACATTTTAAGAAAATTCAAAACCACAGCTTCTAAGAAAAATTGATACGAGTTTTTTCTCGTTTACCTTTCTATTATGATGCTTGGATTTAAAGATTGTAGATGTCTTATAAATTGAGCCTTATCTCTTGGTGATATGACGACTTTGTTGTATTTGCCTATGGTGATTTCAATCCTGTCTAATGAAAGTGCGGGAGAACTTAACCAAGTGCGTGTGTGGCGTATCTTGGTTATTTTGTTTATATCGTATTTATAATTGTATATTACCCCGCTTTTCACGTTAAGAGTGTGGCTGTCGTCATCGATATTGTAGTAAGTACTTGTATATATGTGGGCTACGATAAGTGAGGGAATTAATATAGAAGAAAGCATTGCAATGATTAATATGGGGTCTAATGTTGTAGGTTCGAATATAAATGGTATGACTTGGCAACCAATGATTATTGCCATAATAGTAATCCAAATCCAATGGTCGATTTTTGAGCGATAAGTTTTCATTAGCCTATAAAAGTTGTTTCGGATGGTTACTTTATAAACGTTGTTTCTTCTTGCCACACAAAGATAAATAAAAATAACCGCATTTCATGTGGAATGCGGTTATTTTTATGTTTGAATACTCTTGGGGAGTATTTAAACTCAAGTGTTTTTTATTAGTTGATACCTTGCAATTTGAATGTGATAGGCAATGTGTACCATACGTTAACTGCCTGTCCGTTCATCTTACCCGGGATAAACTTAGGAAGTGATTTACATAGGCGAACGGCTTCCTTGTCAAGGTCGCGGTCTACACTACGGATAATTTTCACTTCACCGATAGTACCGTTTTTAGTTACAACGAATTGAACGATTACACGTCCTTGAACACCATTTTCCATAGCTACTTGCGGATAGTTGATGTTTTCGTTCAAGTATTTCATAAGAGCTACATCACCGCCCGGGAATTGTGGCATTTGCTCTACGGCTGTAAACACTTGTTCCGGTTCCGGTTTCTTCTCTTCAACGATAACCTCGTTCTTATATTCGCGTACTACATTACGGTCATCAGTACCCTTGTCGAAGTCGGTGCTACCGAAAGCAGTTTCGGTTTCCTTCAATTCGTCAACGGTCTTGATTTCGTCTTCTTTCTTTACTTCTTCGTCCTTAGCGATAAGCAATTCTGTTACCTTAACAGTGTTCAAGATTTCTTCAGGAAGAGCTTCAGGTTCAGGCATTTCTATCTTCTCTTGAATCTCTTCTTCAGGTACTTCTTCTGTTTGGTCAACAAATGATACCAATTCTTGGCTTGCTTGGTCGGTAATTGCTGCTTGCTCTGCTATATAAGCTTGTACGCTTAGATATGAATAAGCTACAATTCCGATAACCACCAAACCGATAACGGTGTAAATGAATGCTTTCATGTGGCGCGGCTTAGATTCTGTGCGAAGAATATAAGCTCCGAATGCCTTGTTTCTGCCTTCAAATACTATATCGCTCCATTCTCTCGACGTTAGATCTACATCTTTTGCCATAATAAAATTCCTTTCTGATTTTTACAATTAAACAATTAATAGATCTTACATCACTTTTGACGAGCTACCAAGAAGTCAGCCATCATCGCTGAGTCGGTTCCGTTGATACGGTCGATTTGGTAACGGCTGATGTTATTGATCTGCATTTCGTCAAGTGCTGTCACAAGGCTCTTGTAACTTGCGTTAGGTGTAGCCTTGATGATAATTACCGGACGAGTCAAAGTTGAATCATTACGAATCTCTTTAGCGCGCGCTTGGTAAACACTGTCGTTTATAGCTTTCTTGTTAGAGAACTTTTTAGCTTTCCAGTCTTCTTTAAGCGCAGCGATTTTCTCAACAACTTGTTTATTGCGATCTTGGAGAACTGCACGGATGCCTTGAGCTTTTCCGTTTTCGTTGCCCTTGAACTCAATTTCTTTCATGATGTTGTTGTCGATCTTACCATCTTTGTCGGCATCATCGATGTTAGGCATACCTTCATAGTAGTATACATAATCCTTTGTCGGAACTCCGTTTTCATCGATGTCGCTATCGACAATGATAGTAACAGCTTCTGATTGTTTTACCTTGTTCTGTTCTGTCTTATCCACCTTTTCGTTAGACGGCAAACTTATCTGCAAAGTTTGAGACTTGATCATAGTGGTACAAAGCATGAAGAAGGTAATCAAAAGCATGTTCATGTCCACCATCGGGGTGAAGTCTACACGAACGTCTTTCTTTTCAGAATATCTTTTTTCTTTTGCCATAATTAATCTTCTTCAGTTTTTAGTGCAGTCATCAAAGTGAATTTGTTCATCTTTAATGTCTGCAAGTTGTCCATTACCACTTGAACTACAGAATATGGAGTTGCTGCATCTGCTTTGATAGCAATACCTTTACCGTTCTTAACGGCTTTAGCCAAGTTAGGGTTGGAGGTATTGTATAGAGCAAGCATCCATTGTTGGAATTCATTGCGATTTTCTACGTCTTTTCCCATGTCGATTGGAATACCTGCTTTAGGATTCTTTACTGGATCCAAAAGTGCATCGCGCTGTTCAGCAGGAAGTTTGCACCAAGCTGAAAGTTGCGCAAGAGGCAATCCGAACATATGAGTACTTCCAAACGTTGCGATGTCGGCGTTAGTAAGCTGAATCTTCTTGTCGTTTGGTTGTTTCTTGTTATATTCTGCGACTACATTCTTCAAGACTTCTTCACGCATTTTGTCACTTGAATAAGTGGAATCGCGGTCACCCGCAATTGACATGAAGATTTGTGAATCCTTAGTAACCAGCAAAGTAATCAAGTTTTGTTCAGGCACTTTTTCTTCTGAAACTGATGCCGGAGTGATTACCGTAGTTGGTTCTTTCTGAAGGAATGTAGAAGTCAACATGAAGAAAGTAAGCAAAAGCACAGTCACGTCACTCATCGCAGTCATGTCGATGAACGGCTTCTTTTTCTCTGTTGTTACTTTCATAGTTGTTCTGTATTAATTTTTAACCGTTAATATATTGGTAGTCAAATTAATATTTGTTTTCGAATGTAGCTACGATAACCGCACCTGCTTCGTTGATCTTGTAAGTGATGTCGTTGATCTTAACGTCGAAGTAGTTGTAAGAAATAACAGCAAGCGCACCTACACCGATACCTGATGCTGTATTAACAAGTGCTTCAGAGATACCTGCAGAAAGAGCTGCTGAGTCAGGAGCACCTGATTGTCCCAAAGCTTGGAAAGACTTGATCATACCAAGCACAGTACCGAATAGACCCATAAGAGTACCAAGAGTAGTGTTGGTGAAGATAAGTGGCATGTTTTGTTGCAATGTAGGCATTTCCATATTGATTGCTTCGTCAAGTGAGTTGCGGATAGCAGCAATACGGTTTTCCTTTTTAAGTGTAGTTTCTTTAGCCATTGCAGCGTAAGCTTCAACACCTGCAAGAACTGCGTTACCGATTGAACCGCCTTGCTTAGCGCAGATAGCCTTAGCTTCTTCTACTTTGTCAGCTTCCAAAGCAGCTTTAAGTTCCTTAACGAATTTGTCAACAGACTTAGAACCTTTAGCTTTGTTGATAGCAATTAGACGTTCTACTGATAGAATTACAACCAAAACCAAAAGACCTTGGATGATAGGCACAACGAAACCACCTTCGTGGATTGTTCCCAACAAATCAATTGGGTGACCTGCTTCGTCGAAGTGGCTTGCGTCACCAAGAACGAATACGTAGAAACAAACTGAAATTGCGAAACTTAGAAGAAGTACAACGAATGAGTTGAAACCACCCTTCTTAGCATTTTTTGCCTTTGCGGCACTCCTTTTTTGAGCTTCCATAATTTAAATAAATAAAAATGTTAAAAATGTTTGTTTTTAATTGAAAAATACTTATTGTTTAGTTAGTTAGTCTTGTTTTTGCACGGTAAAAGCGACAGAAAAACTCCTTTCTGTCTGTCTCTTTCTGTATGCACCGCGGTTCATGTTAATTAAGGAAAAAAGCACTTTTCTCCAAAATGTGAAATTCCTATATACGAAACCACACGCAAATGTATTATAAAATTTTTAATGGTACAACCTATGACGGTCTTTTTTCTTGTTAATAATTCAATTTTTTCGATATTTTGTGAGTTGGTGTGACCTTTTATATTAATTAAGGTGTTAAGGTTATATGGGCTTTTAGGACTTGTTTAACTTTTGTTACACATCCCGAAAGCGTAAGTGAGACTATTTTTTGTAATTTTGCAATACATTGTTGAAAAAAAGAGATAAAAATGGCTGTTGTAAAATTAAGAAAGGGTTATGACCTTCGTCTGAAGGGCGGTGTGTCCGACAATAGCGTAACTCCGGTGGAGAGTCGCATGTGTGCGGTGATTCCCGACGATTTCCGAGGCTTGATTCCGAGGCTCGACGTGAAGGAGGGAGATACTGTGAAAAAAGGAGACCTATTGTGCCATGACCGGCAATTTACCGAAATTGCCGTGACCTCGCCGGTGTCAGGAATCGTAAGGGAAATAAGACGTGGTGAGAGACGAAAGGTGGAGGCTGTTATAATTGAAAAAAGTGATAATGATGAGGTGCGCACGTTTGATGTGTCGGGCGAAATAAAGTCGGTTCTCTTGGAGAGCGGACTATGGGCTTGTTTAACTCAACGTCCGTATGCAGTGATTCCTAATCCGAATATTGAACCGCGTGTTATTTTTGTCACAGCATTTGATTCAGCTCCTTTAG
>X67_European_Roe__coassemble_69_pt1 | contig 24099 bp, 20 predicted proteins | sample X67_European_Roe__metabat2_low_PE_011 | metagenome-assembled genome bin X67_European_Roe
ATTATAACAATAAGGAGATGTACCGTAACATGGCACATCTCCTTATTATTTTTCTCATTGCATTATAAGAAGTTGCATATATTTATATCCAGAATTAGCACCTATATACAGCTACAATCATTTTCTGCTGAAATTAAAGCATTTGTATGGCACTGCACCCAAATCCATCTTATATTTTTCTAATCCCCTTGACAAGTCAAGTGATTCTACTTCGGTATTTTCAGTTAAAAATTTTATAACTTCACATAGCATAAGATAACCCGGAGAATAGAATTTAAAATTTTCATCTATAGCTAATCTTGGAACTACCACCGACTTACCATCATAAGATGAAAAGGCTCCCATATAAGCTGCTAAAGTACCATTTATTTGTAATGCAACCAAAATAGCATTACTATCACTATACAATGAAGTCGAGTCAAATTTTATATACTTGTAACGTAAACCGCGCATAATCCTTTTGATTCTTACACCTTTATTATGATACTTTGTCAATTGGCGATTTACATACATATCTAAACATTCACGGTATATTTTACGAGAAATTGGCGTAAGTTTCGAGTCAAAAGATTTCTCATTACCCATTATAATCACATTGAAATCACATTGGTCACGTTTCATGCGATTATATGCAGTTCTTATATTCTGCCTTACAGACGAAGACAAATTACTAAACCACATATTATAATCATCTGCAATCTTTATATCACAACTATCTTTTTGCTCTACCGATAAATTACGTTCTTTAGGACAGGCAGCCAAGACACTCTCCTCCGGAACACGATGTAAATAAATTTTTTCACCGAGGCCATTTAGTATCAAATTGCAACAAGTAACACATTCCTGCCAGCTCAAACCGCATTTATATAGAAAATCGGCTTTACCGCAGCCTCGTATATCTCCAAGCATTCTATACTTCTTAGAAAATATATTGTAGACTAATGGGGCAATAGCCAAAATAGCACAATTTGTATCTTCAACACACTTAATTACAGGTACAATACCACGAAATATGCCTAACAAGCGCCTATGATTAAAGACATTTTTCAAATAGCCATAATACATAAATGGTGATACACCATCCTGCTGTTCAAATGTCAGCCAAGCCTCTTTCAATCGAGATGTAATATTATAATAACTTGTTATAACCATTCACTCAATCATATCTTATAAATCAACCCATACAATACCTAAAAAAGAAGTCATCCTTGACAGGATGACTTCTTTATCATATATTCTTAGTGATTATTCAGCAACTGTAATAGTAACTGCACGGTCAAGAGAAGCACTCTTTTCACCATATTCAGTCAAGTTATTATCATTTGTAGTTGTTTCAAGACGATCAGCAGCAACACCTGTTCTTACAATCATCTTCTTTACTGAAGCAGCACGCTTAGCACGAAGTTTCTTATTGAAAGCAGCAGTACCTGTATAGTTATCAGCCCATCCTGTTAAAACATACTTTTCTTCAGTGTTCTTCATTGCATTAGCTACAGCCTTAACAACCTTAGCTTGAACGCTGTTTACACTTGCAGAACCTATAGGGAAGTAAACAGTTGCAATAGGAGCAGCAGGAGCTTCTTCAACAACTGCAGTTTGCTTGCTGTTCAAGCAGTCGCGTAGTTGTTGTTCCAAAGATGCAATTTTAGCATCAGCTTGTTGCAAACGAGCAACCAATGCATCACCTTCAGCATCTGTGTACTTGTATGTCGGACATACAGGAACGATAGGTGCAGACCAACCTGATTTACCAAACTTATAAGCAGCACCAATCAAAAGATCTGTCTTATATGAGAAGTTTTGCTTTTCTATGTTCATTTGGTTTGCGCTGAAACGTAGGTCAACAAGAAGATCAACTTTCTTTGACACAGCAAATGAGTTTAACAAACCAAGACGGAAACCAAGATATGAGCCATCTTGAATGTCAAAATCCACGCTACCATCCTTAGATGCAGGAATGTTTACATGAAGACCTGCATAAAGAGAACCGTTGTAAAGACGATCTGCTTTGTAACCACACCACCAGTTAGTAAGATTCAACAATGCATCACCTGATACACCTACGTTGAAAGCTAATTGATGAGGATAGTTTGCATCACAGCCTGTACCATCAGTTAAAAGAGGATTTGCAGTAGCACCCTTTGTACGAGTTCCGAAGATACCTCCTCTCAAACCAACAACCGGAGAGAACCACTTACCAATATGAATTTCAAAAGAAGGCTGGATTCTCTTCAAAAGATCTTCTTTTGTATCTTTCGGAGTAAGCAATAGGTTTCCACCTGCTTCTACTGAAATGAACCAATTGTCCTTAAATTCATTTAGAAGATAGCCTTGAGACGGATCTTCCTTTGTAGTAACTTCCTGAGCATTTACTGAAGGAGCTACAAACAATGCGCATAAAAATGCTAAAATTGTAATCTTTTTCATAGACTTTCGTTTTTAATTACAGTTATTTTAAATTACTTTATATTCTATCAATAATACTGCAAATTTAAATTATTTTTTAAAATTATCACAATAAAATGGTTAAAAAATAATCTATGCAATATATTTTTTCGTCAAAAACAGCAATTTATCCCAAGAACGCCTTAATATCCTCGGCAATTTGAACCGGTGTAAAGCCGAATTTTTCGTCAAGCACCTTATATGGAGCCGATGCACCAAAGCGTTCCAAGCCTTTTACATAGCCATTATTGCCGACAATCGGATACAACGTACAAGGCAATCCCGCCGTAAGTCCAAATACGGGTATCTCTACAGGAACAACTTCCTGACGGTACTCAATGGACTGTTCCATGAACAGACCGGTCGACGGAATGGATGCCACATTACATTCTATACCTTGTTCTTTCAATATGGCTGCCGCATCGGTCAAAGCCGATACTTCAGAGCCGTTTCCAACCAATGTTATTACAGGGTTTTCTGCCTTAATCACAAGATAACCACCCTTTTCCATTGCCAATGCCTCTTGATAACGGTTGCCGTTTGTACTTGGTAAATCCTTAACATCCTGACGGGTAAGAATCAACGCCGTTGGTGATATCTTGTTTTCCATAGCCATCTTCCACGCAACAATAGTTTCAGCCGAATCAGCCGGACGCAATACAAGCATACTGTTTACACCTTTTGAATTCTTTATATTCTCAAGCAAACGTATCTGAGCCTCTTGCTCTATAGGCTCATGCGTAGGTCCATCCTCTCCTACTCTGAATGCATCATGCGTCCATATATATTTAACAGGAAGTTCCTGCAACGCAGCCATTCTTATAGCCGGTTTCATGTAATCAGAGAATACAAAGAATGTAGCACATGCAGCCCACATACCGCCATGCAAAGAAATACCGTTCATTATAGCAGTCATAGTCAACTCAGCCACACCGGCATGCAAGAAACCTCCGGAAAAGTCATGATGCTTCAAAGCACCCACTTTCTTCAAGAAGGCTTCCGACTTGTCACTGTTGGCAAGGTCTGCCGATGACACGATCATATTCTTCACTTTTTCTCCAAGAACCGACAACACTGCTGCCGACGCAGTTCGAGTTGCCGCATTGGGTTTCACTTCAATCGTTTCATAATCGATTTCCGGCAATTTCCCTGCAATAAAGTCTTCCAATTGCTTTGCAGCATCAGGATTAGCCTCCGCCCATACTTTTTCCGCAGCATGACGCTCTGCTACGATTGCCGACAATTCTTTCTTACGGTCTTCATAAAGTGCAGCTACTTCATCTGCAATCTTCCACGGATTATTCAAGTCACCACCCAAATTAACCACGGTCTTTTCGTAAGATGCACCTGACTTACTCAACGGTTGTCCATGTGTACTGCACTGCCCTTCAAAATTAGCATCATCGGCAGTAACACAGCCCAATCCCATAACAGTATTACCTATTATCAATGTCGGACGATCTTTTTCAGCTATAGCTGCATCCAACGCTTCAGCAATTTCTATCGCATCATTACCATTTATCTCGATTACGTTCCAGTTCCACGCACGATATTTAGTGGCAACATCCTCGTCACTAACAGCATTTACATCGGTAGACAATTGAACGTTATTACTATCATAGAACATTATAAGATTGCTCAAGCCTAAATATCCTGCTATACGCCCTGCACCTGCTGAAATTTCCTCTTGAATACCGCCGTCAGAGATAAAAGCGTATGTTTTATGTGCAACCACATCTCCAAAACGAGCTACAAGGAAACGTTCTGCAATTGCTGCACCCACAGCCATCACATGACCTTGTCCCAACGGGCCGGAGGTATTCTCCACACCTCTTTCAGGACACACTTCCGGATGCCCCGGTGTCACACTGCCCCACTGACGGAATTGCTGAAGTTCTTCTATGGTGTACTTACCGGTCAAAGCCAATACACTATAAAGCATTGGCGACATGTGTCCCGGATCCAAAAAGAATCGGTCTCTTGCAATCCATAGCGGATTTTCCGGGTCATAGACCATGTATTTTGAATACAATACATTCACAAAGTCAGCTCCACCCATTGCACCGCCCGGGTGACCGGAGTTAGCCTTTTCAACCATAGTAGCCGCCAATACTCGGATGTTATCAGCCGCCTTTTTCATCAATTTTACGTCCATAATATATATGTAAGAATATACGTTTTTACATTTATTGAGCGAAGATACAAAAAATGTTTCTTATTATCAATATTTATATAAAAAACACCTGCCATAAATCTTTGATTTATTCAAAAACTTACGGCAGGTCCAAGTTATTATGCAACTTTTATCGCATCTTTTCTCTTTTATTTAACAGGAATATCCTTATTTACATTCTTGCTGCCTATTAAAGCATAATATAACAGATAAAGCAAACCGGCTACAACTACCCAGTAGCTGACTTGATAACCAATACCATCCTGCATATCAACAACAGCGTTCTGTACCAATGGAAGAACACCGCCGCCACAAACCAATGCCATAAATATACCGGAAGCTTTTTCGGTATATTTGCCAAGTCCTTCAACCGCTAAATTAAAGATACCGCCCCACATGACAGATGTACACAATCCTACAAGGACAAGCAGCATAGCATTCACCGGAACATTGACAAGACCGAATAGCCCGTCGGGACTGTTCTTAAACACCGGCATATTAACCATTGCCGATGTATCGGCAAGAATAGCACCTATCACCAACGCTAATCCAATCACTGATGCAATAGTAAGCATAGCTTTTGCTGAAACTTTGCTACCCACAGCCGCACCAAGTAAACGTCCCACCAACATCAACAACCAATATGTAGCTGTTACCGAAGCTGCCACAGCCTCTGCCCCGGAAGACAATCCAAGTACATTCAAGTTCGGATTCTGCAACCATTTATTCAGCACATTAGGAACACCGACTTCAACACCTACATATATAAATATGGCAATAGCTCCTAAAATAAAATGTCGGAATGACATAGGTCCATACTTGGAATACGTATCTTTCGAAATAGTCTTATTGCTATCTTTTTCAGGTATTGTTGACCAAGATATAACCACAAATGCAAACGCAAAAATAGCCAATGCAGCATACATTAACGGAAACACATCACTAATCTGAGCTTTTGCTATCGACGGAATCAATACACCAGTAAGGATTATAACAAGAGTTCCTGCCAATGAATTAAACGAACCTCCGAGCTGAATCAACTGATTGCCCTTGTTTCCACCACCGCCAAGACTGTTCAACATAGGATTGACAACAGTATTAAGCAAGCACATGGAGAAACCTGCGACAAATGCTCCGAGCAAATATACACCGAAACTCTCTGCCACACCCGATAATGTCTGAATACCGACACCCACAAAGCCCACAGTTATAGCAATAAGAGCTGTTTTCTTATATCCCATTTTCTGCAAGAGATTTCCGGCAGGATACCCCATTAACGCATACGCAATAAAATTGGCAAAAACGCCTAACGTCCCCTGCCAATTAGGTATACTGAATTGATTTTTCAATATGTCACCCATAGGCGAAGCCAAATTAGTGACAAAAGAAATCATCGCAAACAAGAAGAACATCGCCACTATCGCAACGATATTTCCATTTGATTTAGTTTTTGTTGTCATTTTAGTTATTGTTTATAGTTTATGTATTATTTCATTATCAAAACAATCGTTTTTCCGGTCTCCTATTCCGTATGATATTCTCTTGAGCCGAAAATAGTGGTTCCGATTCTTATCATAGTGCTTCCTTCTTCTATGGCAATCGAGTAATCATCGCTCATTCCCATACTCACTTCTTTAAAATACGGTTTATCTTTAAAATATCCGGTTTTCAGTTCTTCATATATGTTTTTTATCTTTTTAAACTCCACACGCACAGTCGCCATGTCATCGGTGTTGGTTGCCATACCCATCACTCCGCATACACGCACATTTTTCATGCGTTCCAATAGTCCGCTGTCAACAAGTGCAATACAATCTTCTTCTGAAAATCCAAATTTCGATTCCTCTTGCGCCACATGCAATTGAAGCAATACATTCACAATGCGTCCCACTCGTACTGCCTCCGTATCGATACATTCAAGCAAATATGACGAATCCACACTATGTATCAACGACACATAAGGTACAAGTTTACGCACCTTATTCGTCTGTAAATGTCCTATAAAATGCCATTCCACATCATCGGGCATAAGCACATACTTTTGTGCAAGTTCTTGCACCCGGCTTTCTCCAAAGATGCGCTGCCCTGCATCGTAAGCCTCACGCAATGCTTCTACATGATGGAATTTCGACACTGCCACGAGTCTCACGTCATCCGGAAGACTTTCTGTTATCGATTTTATTTTCCCTGCAATCCCTGACATTTCCTTTATCCTACCTGAGTAGCCGGATTCGATGATTTTTCACCCAATTTCACCGGATACACATCCATGATTGCTGTCTCTGTCACCGATGCTATTTCAAAATCAGCCATTGTACCTTTCATATTTTCCATGAAATTGTCTACAGCCTTTTGAAATTCCGATGCCTGTACCAATGTCAATACCGCAGTCTTTTTTTCCACAGCAGTTTTTTCATCGATAGTGATAATATTGTATTTCACATTATACCAGCGGTCACCGGTTTCATCGAAAAAAATCTCGGCTATACGTGTTCTTTTCACTGCCGACACAGAAAATTCACCCGAGATAAACGGTGTTATTTCTTCTATGATACGTGCCTCTGCCTCAGTAAACGACAACGCATCCACAAGATAAGGTTCGTTCACTTTCTTTTGCTGACCGGTTTCAAGCATCTTATCATATCTTACTTTACATTCAAACCAATTTGCCATAATTCTTATACCTTTTTTATTTTTTATGTTTATTTCAAGTCTATGCTACAAAATTACACCATTTTTTCAAGTGTATAACACATTCCGAGGATAAAATGAGTAAAAACATCTAATATTTTTTCATTGAAATATTGTTTTTTCTGTATAATTATATTTATTTTGCTAAAAAGAACACGCCTATGCCAAAGAGCCTCAACACTAAAGGCAAAAACAGCATATTCCGACGAATAGCTGATTTATATATCGACGGATTCCGCAATATGACCGTTGGGCGTTCATTATGGATTCTTATCATCATCAAGTTATTCATAATGTTCGCCATTCTCAAGTTATTCTTTTTCCCCGACTTACTGAATTCTACATACAACAATGACGAAGAACGTGCGCAGCACGTAAGAAATGAATTGCTTAAAAACAAATAAACCATAAAAACTTATATTATCATGAATGAATTGACATCACTTGTAGATTGGTCGAGAGCGCAATTTGCACTTACCGCAGCCTATCACTGGCTGTTTGTGCCACTCACCTTAGGATTATCGGTAATTGTCGCAGTTATGGAAACCATCTATTACCGCACACGCGACAAGAAGTGGTTAGGAACCACAAAGTTCTGGATGACACTATTCGCCATCAATTTCGCTATAGGTGTCGCTACAGGCATCATTCTTGAGTTTGAGTTCGGAACCAATTGGTCTAATTACAGTTGGTTTGTGGGTGATATTTTCGGTGCACCGTTGGCGATTGAAGGTCTGCTTGCTTTCTTCATGGAATCGACATTCTTCGCTGTAATGTTCTTCGGCTGGGAAAAGGTCAGCCCTCGTTTCCATCTTACCTCAACATGGCTTACCGCAGCCGGAGCAAGTATTTCGGCATTGTGGATTCTGATAGCAAACTCATGGATGCAATATCCTGTAGGTATGGAATTCGACCCCGCTCAGATGCGAAATGTAATGAATGACTTTTGGGCTTTGGTTTTATCTCCGGTTGCTATAAACAAAATCATACATTCAGTATTCAGCGGTTGGGCGTTGGCAGGAGTTTTCGTAGTGGGCGTAAGTTCATGGTTGCTGCTTAAACGCCGAAACGTAGAGATGGCACTACGCAGCATTCGAGTAGGTGCATGGGTAGGATTTGCCGGTATACTTATCACGGTATTTTCAGGTGATGGTTCGGCCAAGGTCGTCTCCAAAGTGCAACCAATGAAACTTGCAGCAATGGAGGGTCTTTATCACGGAGAACAAGGACAGTCCATAGCAGCATTCGGCATCTTAAACCCGGCAAAGACTCATGATAACGATGAGCCGCCGTTTCTGTTTGACATATCCATACCCAAAGGGTTGTCATTCCTTGCCGAAGGCGACTTAAATGCATTCGTTCCCGGTATCTCCGATATAATAAACGGAGTAAAAGTCAGTAGCGAGGGAGATACACTCAATACCGTACCATACACCGAACGCATAGCAATAGGCAAAGAAGCTCACAAGGCATTAAAGCAATATGACGATGCCAAAAAAGCCGGAGACACCGCAGCTATGAATAAAGCCAACATGGCATTGCAGAAGAACTTCAAGTATTTCGGCTACGGTTATTTCGATACACCTGAAGAGGCTATACCTAATGTTCCCATCACCTTTTACGCATTCCACATAATGGTGATATTCGGTTCATATATATTACTTTTCTTTGTTATCGTATTGCTGTGTCTGTATAAAAAGAGCCTGACAAAACTGCTTACCGACAGCAAACCGGTACAATATTTGGCAATTTTATCTATTCCCGTGGTATGGATTTGCTCCGAAGCAGGATGGGTAGTCGCCGAAGTGGGCAGACAGCCGTGGGTCATAGAGGGACTTATGCCTACACGCGCAGCCATAAGCGACATCCCGACGACATCGGTCATCATAACGTTCTCTATCTTTGCCGCAGTATTCACAGGATTACTTGCTGCGGAATTGAACATACTTTTCAAGTTCATATCGAAAAAGTCAAAAGAAAACATCGACAACCCAACCATTTAAAACCGCATTGTTATGATTACTTATAATTTTCTTCAAACGTATTGGTGGTTCCTGATTTCAGTATTGGGAGCAATCTTGGTATTCCTGCTTTTCGTTCAAGGCGGACAGACTTTATTATCTATGGAGAAGAACGATATACGACGCAGCATGCTGATAAATGCTATCGGACGCAAATGGGAACTCACATTTACCACTCTTGTGGTTTTCGGCGGTGCGTTCTTCGCATCTTTCCCTCTGTTCTACTCCACAAGTTTCGGCGGTGCCTATTGGTTGTGGATGCTCATTCTTATAGGTTTTGTTTTGCAGGCAGTAAGTTATGAATACAGGAAGAAGAAAGGCAACATTTATGGAAAAAACACCTATGATACTTTCCTTGCCATAAATGGCATTCTTGCAACCGTATTATTAGGTGTAGCCGTAGCCATGTTCTTTTTCGGCGCCGAATTTACAATAAACAAGACCAATATCATAGACACAAATTCTCCCGTAATTTCTTCATGGGTTTCCACACATGGGCTTGAAGCTATATGTAATGAAAAAAATCTCCTGCTTGGATTCACAGTTCTGTTTTTGGCAAGAACACAAGCACTTCTATATTTCAAAAATGCAATTGATGATGATGCCATAAGAGAACGTTCCTCAAAGTCACTTATTTTTAACGGAGTTTTTTTCGTCTTGTCGTTTTTAGGTTTTGTAGGTTTATTGCTCACAAGTGAAGGCTATGAAAGTACTATTATTGACGGCGTGGAAACATTCACAGCCACACCATATAAGTATCTGCATAATTTTATCGACATGTGGTGGGCTGCAGCAGCATTCATAGTTGGTGTAATCTTGGTGCTGTATGCTATAATACGTTCCGCTTTCTCCAAATACTATACAAAAGGGATTTGGTTCAGCGGCATAGGCACTGTGCTTGTGGTAATGTCGCTCTTTTGGATTGCCGGATACAACAACACCGCTTATTATCCGTCGCTACTTGACCCCGACAGTTCGTTATCCATCCACAACAGTTCATCGAGCGAATTCACGTTAACCGTCATGTCATGCGTATCACTCATCATTCCGTTTGTTGCAGCTTACATCATTTATTCGTGGCGGGCTTTAAGCAAAAAACCGATTACCGTAAAAGAAATGGAGGAATCATCCCATAAATACTGAGATGTCGTTTTTTATAGCTATCTTTGCACATATTTGAATAAAGATGGCAGATTTCTTTAAAACCATAAAAGATACTTCGGAGGGATTGTATAAAGAGAAAATGAGTAAATTCATCTCTTTTGCAATCCCTGTATCAAGCGCAGAAGAAGCTAAAGAGATTGTCAAGGTATATCAAAAGAAATACTATGACGCACGCCATGTGTGCTGGGCATACATGATAGGAACTGCTCGCTCGGAATTTTACAGCAACGACAACGGAGAGCCATCGGGCACTGCCGGTAAACCCATACTCGGGCAAATTAATTCATATGAACTCACTAACATACTGATTGTCGTAATACGCTATTTCGGAGGAATCAAATTAGGAACATCAGGGCTTATCGTGGCATATAAGACAGCTGCCGCCGATGCTATCGAAAACGGCGAAATCATTGAATGCCATGAACAGGCACAATTGTCATTCAATTTTCCTTATTTATCGATGAACAGCGTAATGAAACTTGTGAAAGATACCGGGGTAAACATCATAAGCCAGATTTTCGACAACGATTGCAGTATGACAATCGAGACTAATGCTGATGATATACCGTCATTCCGTAATCGTCTTATTGATATAGACGGCGTATCTGTCATAGAAGAGTGAGAAGCTGTTTTGAATTTTATTCAAACAACTTCTGACACTACAATTTCTTCTTCACCTCGGCAGGATTGCCTGCCACAAGACTGTCATCGGGGACATCATGCGTTACCACACTGCCAGCAGCCACAATACACCGGTCACCTATTGTAACGCCGGGACATATTATCGCACCACCGCCTATCCAGCAGTCTCTACCAATCTCGACAGGATATGCATATTCCTGCGGTGCTCTGCGCTCCAAATAATTCCTCGGATGCTGTGGTGTATATATTTGAACATTTGGACCGATAAGCGTATAATCACCTATAGTTATATCCGCTCCGTCAAGAAAAGTACAACAATTATTCACAAACACATTCTCCCCTAAATGTAATCCATGACCGTGATCACAGTAGAACGGCGGAACTATCGTGGCAGTATCGGGAATACCCGGTATAAGAGTTCTTAACAAACTGCGATATTCAGACTCTACACCACTGCATCGATTCATCCGAGCGGTTATCTCATGCGCACGATTAATGCTTTCAGCGATTGAAGAATCACTTGTGTTGGCAAGCTCGCAGCTACGCATCTTTTCAAATTCTGTTTTCATAAAATCGACTTAATTTCTTCAAGAGAATCAACAACCACATCGGCATCGGAAACGATGTTTCTATCAAATCCCTTTATATTAAACAAGACTGTATGCCAACCGGCATTTTTCGCCCCTTGAACATCAGCGTCATAATTATCTCCTATCATCACTGTGGTTTCGGCTGTAGCTCCTGTAACTTCAAGAGCATAATCAAAGATTCCGCGCAGCGGTTTTGTAATACCGCAATCATCACTCAATACCAAATGATGTATAAAATGTTCTATTCCGCTACTGCGAAGTTTCCTCAGCTGTACCTCTTGAAATCCATTACTCAGAATATTAACATCATATTTATCCACAAGATACTCAAGCAATTCTTTTGCACCCGGTACAAGTTTACTCAACGATGAAAGATAAAACAAGTATTCATCATCTACATCTGCGGCAAGTTTTTTCAAGTCCACACCCTGCACACCTATTTTTTCAAGCGTATATCTGAATCGTTCAGTGACAAGAAAATCCTTTTCTATCTTACCATAGTGATACAAATCCCAAAGCTCCAAATTTTTAGCGGCATAAATGTCTCGAAAGTGGGTATATTCAGGACTATACTCAGCTAATCCAAACTTATCATACACATGACGCAAAGCCACCTTGCTGTTTTCTGTAAACCACCATACTGTATCATCAAGGTCAACAAATACGGTCTTTATATTGCTCCAATCCGTTTTCATCATCTTTTATTTTCAGCAAAAATAGCAAAATTCATCCACTTCACCACAAATCCACTTCAATTTACATAATAAATAATGAAACAAGCGCACTGTCCAAAAGCTGCTACATAAATATAAATTAAGAAGACGTTTGAACGTGTTATTACACGTTTTAAGAAAATTCAAAACAGTTTCTCAGGTTCTAAACAAAATTCAATATTTTTTGTTAGTTATTAAAACAACTTTTAAAATCAATGAATTATGACTCTTATTTATCGTTTCTTATTTCCTGAAAGTAACGCTAACAAGCGTACCTCATTGCTGATTCTGGCATTAAGAATTCTTTTCGGTCTTTTACTGATGTCACACGGTGTACAGAAATGGTCGCAATTTGACGCACTCAGTACCACATTCCCCGACCCGATAGGTCTCGGCAGTCAATTTTCTCTCGTTCTCGCTATTTTTGCCGAACTGTTCTGTTCCATGCTCTTTATCGTAGGTTTTCTTTACAGAGCGGCTCTATTACCTATGATAACAACTATGGGTGTAGCGTTTTTCAAAATACATGGCGGAAGTATCGTAACGGGAGGGGAACTCGCATTCATCTACCTTACCGTATTCATTATTCTGTTTATCACCGGCTCCGGCAGGTTCTCAATAGACAATTTCATTTCACAATTAACTATGAAAAAAGTTCAACATAGATGAGATTCCAATATAACACGGCATCTACGAAGCACACTTTTTAAACTATTTCTTAACAAAATCGCGAAAAAACCGATTTTACAGCTAAAAATTTTGCGCTAAGCCGTTTATATTTCAAAAAATATTCCGATATTTGCAAAACATTTCCGAATGGCAGGTACAAACATGCCCGAAAGAAGTGCAAAAAGTGATTTTCTACAGAAAGCACTTTATTGTTTTTGCACATATAATTTATAACATAATTAAAGTTTTCAACTAAAATGACTAAAGCAGATATCGTAAACGAGATTTCTAAATCAACCGGAATCGACAAGTCTTCTGTTCTTGAAACAGTAGAAAAGTTCATGGAAATTGTTAAGGATTCTCTTGCAAACGAAGAAGACGTTTTCTTGAGAGGTTTTGGTAGCTTCATTGTGAAGACTCGTTCACAAAAGACAGCACGCAACATTTCCAAGGGAACAACTATCATCATCCCGGAACACAAAATTCCTGCATTCAAGCCGGCTAAAGTGTTCATGGAACAAGTAAAGCAGAACGATAACAAATAAGAGAGAGATTGAATAGACTTTTTCTTCCGGAATCTACTCATTACAAATGAAGAGCCGGCGGTAAAAGCACAAAAATATTTATTAATCTTTAAACTAAGTACAATTATGCCAAACGGAAAGAAGCATAAGAGACACAAGATGTCTACGCACAAGCGCAAAAAGAGACTTAGAAAGAATAGACATAAGAAGAAATAATATTTCTAACCTTTCTAATTAAAGTCATATCAAGAACAAACATAATGAGTGCAACATTCCGTAAGTATCTTCATTAGGTTTGTTCTTTGTGCTTTTGACAGTTGCATTTTTGCAACCGTATTTTATTGAACCTACCCGATTACGGGTATAAGACTTGTTGAGAAGAAACAAGTCCTGACATTATTAAAAAAACTTCTAAAATGAGAAGCGAACTCGTAGTTAACGTACAGCCTAACGACATACTTACTGCCCTCCTTGAGGACACGCGTCTTGTGTCTCTGCAAAAAGAGCCCCGCGACGCTACCTATGCCGTTGGCAACCTTTACTTGGCAAAAGTGAAGAAGTTAATGCCGGGTCTGAACGCTGCATTCGTCAACGTAGGATACGAAAAAGAAGCCTTCCTGCACTATTTGGATTTAGGAACTCAATTTAAGACCTATGCACAATGCATCAAAAGCTCTCTCGAGGACAAGCGGAATACGCCTAACATAAGCAAGCTGAAATTACAGCCCGACATTGACAAGCACGGCTCTATTTCCGACGTGCTTACATGCGGACAACAACTCATCGTACAGATTGCAAAGGAGCCGATATCCTCAAAAGGTCCAAGACTTACCACCGAAATTTCCTTTACGGGAAGATTACTTGTACTTATTCCTTTCAGCGACAAAATTTCGGTTTCGCAGAAAATTCGTTCTTCAGAGGAACGCATGAGACTGCGCAAATTAATAGAGAGCATACGACCTGCCAACTTCGGTGTGATAATACGCACTTCAGCCGAGGGAAAGCGTGTCGCCGAGCTTAACAATGAGCTCAAGACACTCGTTAAGTACTGGGAAGACAGTATCGCAAAGGCTCAAAAAGCCGAGGCTCCTTCGCTGCTATACGAAGAGGAAAGCCGTGCTGTGAGCGTTATCCGCGACATCTTCAGCCCATCATTTGAGAACATCTACGTGAACGATGAAGAGGTGTTTCTCCAAATCCGAGACTACGTAAATATGATTGCTCCCGACAAGAAAGACGTAGTAAAGCTATATAGCAAGGAAACACCAATATTCGATTACTTCTGTATCACAAAGCAGATCAAGACATCTTTCGGTAAAACGGTTTCATTCAAATCGGGTGCTTACATTATCATAGAAAGCACCGAAGCATTACACGTCATAGACGTAAACTCGGGAAACCGTTCCAAAAGTTCGTCAAACCAAGAAAGCAACGCACTTGACGTCAACCTGCGTGCTGCCGATGAGATTGCACGCCAATTACGTCTACGCGACATGGGTGGTATAATCGTTATCGACTTTATCGACATGACTCAAGCCGACCATAGGCAAGCTCTATATGAGCACATGAAAGAAATCATGCAAAGCGACAGGGCAAGGCATAACATTCTGCCTTTAAGCAAATTCGGGTTGATGCAAATCACACGTCAAAGAGTGCGTCCCGCACTCGACATCGTAACCTCTGAGGCATGTCCGTCATGCGGAGGCAAAGGCGAAGTTCAGCCGGCATTGCTTTTCACCGACGTTTTGAAAGATAAAATCGATTATCTCGTCAATTCACTTAAAATCACCCGATTTGTGATGTATGTACATCCGTTCGTAGATGCTTATCTCAAACAAGGATTAATATCGGAATACAGGCGATGGAGATTCGAATACGGATTCAAATTCCGCATTCTGCCCGACCAGTCTTTGGCTTATCTCGAATACCGTGCAATAGACCGCAACGGAAACGAGATTGATCTCAAAGAAGAAAAAGACACCAATAGCTCAAACTCAAAAAAAGAATCACGCTCTAAATCTCAAAACGAAGATTAGGCGAAAACAAAAAAGATTTTTCTTCTTTAGCACTATTACCCAAAGGGGCTGTGAATAATAAAATTCACACCCCCTTTTCGTTTTCATATTGTCGTTGTTTTTTTACTTTGAACCGCCGAAAATAATACGTATGGTGAACTATATGACGTTTCGGATGTTACATTATAAAAATTTATCAATAAAAATTTAGAAACGATGAAACAGTTTGAAGAATTAATCTCAAGCAATAAACCCGTATTGGTGGATTTTTTTGCCACATGGTGCGGTCCATGCAGAGTAATGTCCCCTATATTGGAAGATTTGAAGAAAAAAGTGGAAGATAAAGCGATTGTAGTGAAAGTTGATGTCGACGAAGAAGAGGATTTGTCACTGAAATATAATGTACAATCAGTCCCCACATTGATGATTTTCAAGAACGGCGAATTGCTATGGAGGGAATCAGGTATTCGCCAAGCCCATCTTCTTGAACAAATTCTTGAAAAATATTATTGATCATAAGTATTTATGCTTGCCATATAAGGGTAGAAAATGGTTTTCTACTCTCCCTAAAGAGGAAAGAATTTGCAGGAAATAAGGCACAAATCGGGGTAATTTTGCGTGAAAAGTTGCGGGATTGAGTATCTCTTGCTAATTTTGAACCAACAAAAGAGTTGTAACTATGAATTTGGGCTTTTTACGCGTTGCGGCAGTTGTTCCTCGGGTAGATGTGGCAAACTGCGAACAGAATGCGAAAAATATTATAACAGACAGTATAAAGGCATGTAAAAAAGGTGCAAAAGTCGTCGTATTCCCTGAATTGAGCGTGACGGCATACACTTGCGGAGACCTTTTCGGACAAACTGTATTACTTGATTGTGCCGAAAAATGCTTGTGCGAAATAAAAAACGCCACAAGTGCACTTGATTGTGCAGTTGTGGTAGGTGCTCCTCTTAGAGCAGGCTCAAAATTATTCAATTGTGCCGTGCTTATGTCGGGAGGAAAATTCATAGGAGTCGTACCTAAAACATATATCCCGAATTATAAAGAATTTTATGAAAAAAGATGGTTCACTGTATCTGACAACAAAACCACCGAAAGCATAAAAATAGGTAAGAATATAGTTCCTTTCGGCTCTAACCTGCTGTTTGTGCAGAATAACGTAAAAATAGCTATTGAAATATGTGAAGATTTATGGACAGCGATACCGCCGAGTTCCTTTGCAACTCTAAACGGAGCCAATGTGATATTGAACTTGTCGGCTTCTAACGAATCATTAGGAAAGCACCATTATCTGATGAACCTGATAAAAGGTCAATCGGCACGTTGCATGTGCGGATATGTGTATTCCTCAGCCGGCTTTGGCGAGTCTACTACCGATCTTGTGTTTGCAGGGAATGCGGTCGTGGCTGAGAACGGTACAATTCTTAAAGAATCGAAACGTTTCGCTATTGAAGGTTCTATGGTAATAGCCGACATAGACATAGAACGTCTTGAACACGAACGCCGCACCACAAGCAGTTTTTCCGATTGTGCAAGCAACAACACAGCAGCATATACAGAAGTTCCTATAGAAAACCTAAACCTTATGGCAGACTATGATGGAACCATTCTGCGCACGATAGAAAAGCATCCGTTCGTCCCATCGGATAATACGATTCTTGATGAACGTTGCGAAGAAATTGTAAATATTCAAGTGGAAGGTCTGATAAGAAGATTATCCTTCACCGGAATTAAAACAGCAGTTATCGGTATATCCGGAGGACTTGACTCGACATTGGCATTACTGGTATGTCATAAGGCATTCGAAAAACTCGGTTATGATTACAAGGATATAATCGGAATAACGATGCCCGGATTCGGCACAACCGACCGCACATACAGCAACGCCATGAGCTTGATGAAAGAATTGGGAATAACAATCAAGGAAATTCCTATCAGAAAATCGGTTCTTCAGCATTTTGAAGATATAGGTCATGACGCTAATATTCATGATGTTACCTATGAGAATGGACAAGCAAGAGAACGTACACAGATTCTTATGGATTATGCCAACCGGTGCGGAGCTCTTGTTGTAGGCACAGGCGATTTGTCGGAACTGGCATTAGGATGGGCTACGTATAACGGCGATCACATGTCGATGTATGGGGTGAACGCCGGTGTACCCAAGACATTGGTTCGATACATTGTCCGTTGGTTTGCCGTTAATTCCTGCGGCGAAAAGAAAGCAGTCCTGCTTGATATTGTAGATACACCTATCAGTCCCGAATTAGTTCCGGCTGATGAAGAGGGAAATATCAAACAAAAGACCGAAGATTTGGTGGGTCCTTATGAACTTCATGATTTCTTTTTATACAACGTATTGCGTTTCGGATATTCACCAAGTAAAATTTTCAGGCTTGCCGAGATAGCATTTGCAGGCGAATATTCGTCAACAGTAATTAAAAAATGGCTGTTGGTGTTCTATCGCAGATTCTTCCAACAACAATTTAAGCGTTCATGTCTGCCTGACGGTCCTAAAGTGGGAAGCATAAGCCTGTCACCCCGCGGTGACTGGAGAATGCCAAGTGATGCTTGTGCAAAATCATGGCTTGAAGAATGTGAATATGAAAATCGTTCTTTATAATATATACAGAGTAGTACGCACGTTGATAGTCATGGGTATTGCAACCATGACTACCGTTTTTGTTTCCTTGTATCTGATTCTGCTGATTCCATCTGTACAATCCTCAGTGAAAGATTATGCCGAAGAGGAATTGACAGTGTTGCTGAATACAAAGGTAGACATAGAACGGTTGTCCATATCCCCTTTCAATCAAGTAGTGCTGTATGGCGTTGAAATTCCCGACAACAAGGGTAATGCAATTTTGAAAGTAGATAAACTTGGTGCCGGACTAAGCCTATACAATCTGATATTGAGAAAGCGTATAGTGTTTACTTATGCCGAGATTGTAGGACTTAAAGGCTCTATATACAGGGATAACCAAGATTCGCCATTGAATGTACAATTTATAATAGACGCATTGTCGCCAAAGGACAAAAACAAACCACCCACAAAATTTGACTTGGCGATATACAATATCGTTATGCGACGCTGCTCTGTAAGCTATGATGTGTTATGCGAAGACTTTGTACATGACAAGTTTGACAAGAACCACATAAGAATTGAAGACTTACGAGCCGATATAGCATTACCTTTATTAAGAAACAATGACTTTTCTGCAAAAGTCAAGCGTCTCTCATTTAAGGAAAAAAGCGGGTTATGCTTTGATAATTTAACGATGAATGCACGTATAACCGAGCAGGAAATAGGAGTTTCTGACTTTAGGCTTGAATTACCCGGAACACACTTGAGAACTAATGACTTTACATTATCATTCAACAGTTTAAAAACATTGGGTTCTGACTTGCGGGACATAAAGTTTGATATAGGTATTATAGAAGGCTCATACCTTACGTTAAATGACTTATCATGTTTTATCCCTGCTTTTTCCAAATATGGAGAACGATTAAATATGGCAGTAAAATGCCGAGGCACTCTTGAAAATATAAAGATACCTGAATGTGAGATATTGGCAGAAAACGGAGGCTTGGCTGTCGACATCAAAGGAGAAATGAGCAATGTAACCAATAAGGATTCTTTAACAATAGAATTTCCTCGGTTGTTTGTAAATGCAAAATCAAGCGAAATATCCAAGTTGGTATCATGCATTGGCTCTATAAAGCCGCAAACAACTGAAATGCTTTTATCTTGCGGAGGTGTGAGAATAGAAGGTTTTGCTGAAGGAAATAACAGTAAAATGCTGTTTCAAGGAAAAGTGAATACGGGTATAGGAGATTTACTTATCGACGGAAATTTTCTAAGAGGAAAAACGTCTATCGGATTTAATGGAAACATGTCTTCCTCTTCATTTAATTTAGGAACTCTGCTTAATAAACCTGAACTGCTTGGAGAAACTGCGTTCAGCTTGAAATTGGATGGAACAAAATCCAATTCCGGCATAAAAGCAAGTGTCAATGGCAATGTACCCTTCTTTGATTTTAAGAGCTATCGTTATGAAAATATATCTACCAATGTTGAGATAAACCCATCGGAATATAGTGGTAACATACACATAAACGACAAGAATTTGGCATTAGCCATCAACGGTACGGCATTGTTAAATGGAGACAACTCCCATGTCAACGCTGTATTGGCGGTGAATGATTTCAATCTTGCTAAGACTAATCTAAGCGCAAAGCATCCCAATCACAGAATGTCTTTCTACTTGAAAGCGGAAACAACCGGAAACCAAGCTGACAACTGGAACGGTAATATTCTTGTGGAAAAGTTCAAATATGTTGATGCTAAAAATGAAGGCATAAAGTTAGATAGTTTGGTTATGGTTGCAGATAACACCCATACACCATACTCTATAACATTGGCATCAGATGTGCTTAACGGTAAAGTAGACGGAATATATGATCTCAAAGGTATCATACCTACATTGACTGATATGCTGTCACATATATTCCCCGCATTGGTTGAATCAACCGACAACAGTCTCACCACATGGGCGAAAAATGATTTCACTTATTCGCTGAATGTGGAAAATAATGAAAAGACCAATGATATACTGAACTTTTTCAAGTCACCCGTTACATTGCTTTACCCTGTATCTTTGCACGGAGCTGTAAACCAAAGTGCAGGCACTTTCAATTTTGATTTGAACGCACCATATTTGGCACAAAAGAAAAAACTGATAGAAAACAGCCGTCTGTCAGTTGCGTTAGATAGCATAAACCACCGTCTGACCATGAATTTGCAGACCACCATGCCGACCAAGAAAGGTAAAATGTCATTAGCTGTGTCAGGCGACGGATGCAACAATCGGTTAGATACCGATATATCATGGAAAGTAGACCGTCAAGAGGATTTTCATGGCAATGTAAACCTTTCTTTAGGATTAGGGCGCGTAAAAGAAACCGGTATGCTAATGGCTACAGTAGACATTAATCCTACAACAATGGTTTTCAACGATACCACGTGGTATGTTCACGGCTCTAAAGCAGGCTATTACAATAAGGCTCTAAGGGTAGATGATTTCAGGGTGACATGTGACAACCAATTTGTAAGGATAAACGGGCGAACTTCTCCCGGCAGTAATGAAAAATTAGAGGTGGAACTGAAAGACATCAACCTCGGGTATGTATTTGAGACGCTACAGATTAATAATGTAACATTTGGCGGAATCGCAACAGGAAAAGTCATTGCATCCGATTTGATTTCCGCATCGCCACTATTGGAGACCGAACGTTTTTTTGTGGATGACATGACTTACAATGAGACTTTATTAGGCGATGCCGATATTAAAAGTTTCTGGAACAATGAGAAGAAATTCGTTGCGATAAAAGCACAGATAAAGCAGAATAACGGATGCGAAAGTACTGTAGATGGCGAAATTTATCCTATGAATGACTCCATGCGCTTTGATTTCAATACGGAAAAATTAAAAGTGGGATTCATGAAACCGTTCATGTCTGCTATAACATCCGATTTGGACGGATACGTTTCCGGCGATGCACGACTTTATGGCAAATTCAGCACATTGAACATGTACGGCAATGTTTTCGTTGAAGACCTGAAAGTAAAAGTCGATTATACAAATGTATATTATTGGGCTACCGATTCCATAAAAATAGCCCCCGGATTGATAACATTCAACGATGTGAGACTGAAAGACCGAAAAGGAAAAAGAGCGATGTTGTCAGGATATGTATCCCATCAGGATTTTCATAATGCGGCTTTTGAATTTAACGTCACAGATGCCCGTGAACTGCTTTGTTACGATATTCCAGAAAAACGAGAGGATGCTTGGTACGGAGCAATATACGGTTCCGGTTCGGCTTTTATCAATGGAGAACCGGGATATGTCGGAATCGATGTACGCATGACAACTGCCGCCGGGAGTAAGTTCTTTTTTGAATTGTCCGATGCAGAAGAGGCTATAGAATATGACTTCATTACGTTCACCGATAAACGCAGGGACAGCATAGAAGCAGAAATATTGGCAAAACAGACACAAAAAGAACTTCTCATAAAGAATTTTGAGCAACAAAATAAAAAAAGCAACGGCTCAAGCGGTACAAGAATGAAAATAAACATAGATGCCGATATTAACCCATTAGGACAGATGATACTTGTAATGGATCCGGTTGGAGGAGACATGATAAAAGCTACCGGCAACGGTTCTCTTATCATGAAGTATGACACCGCCGAAGATTTGTTTATGTCAGGCAAATATACATTGGATAAAGGAACGTATAATTTCACTCTGCAAGATATAATAGTGAAAGACTTCACTATTAAAGAAGGCAGCAATATCGCATTTGACGGAAACCCTTATGCCGCTAAAATAGATATTTCGGCTGTATATTCACTGAATGCCAGTCTGCTCGATTTGGACGAGTCTTTCGCCACCGACAAGGAATTTAACCGAACAAACGTCCCTGTTCACGCATTACTGAATGTATCAGGCTCTATAGCTCAACCCGAAATCAAGTTTGATTTGGAATTTCCCACACTCACAAGCGATGCCCATAGAAAAGTAAAAAGTATCGTCAGCACAGACGATATGATGAACCGGCAAATAATTTATCTGTTGGCATTAAACCGATTCTACACTCCTGAATATATGGGTGGAACAAGCCGAAACAACGAACTGGCATCTGTTGCATCATCTACAATATCATCACAATTGACAAGTATGTTGGGACAGATAAGCGATAAATGGAGAATATCTCCTAACTTTAAGAGTGACAAGGGTGATTTCTCTGATGTTGAAGTAAATTTAGCATTATCGAGCCAACTGCTTAACAATCGACTTTTGCTAAACGGAAATTTCGGCTATCGCGACAAGATGGTAGCAGCCAATAATTCTAATTTTATAGGTGATTTTGATATAGAATACCTATTGAATAAAGCCGGAAATGTGAGGCTGAAAGCGTATAACCACTTCAACGACCAGAATTACTACGTGAAGAACGCATTAACGACACAAGGCGTAGGCGTTGTATTCAAATTTGATTTCGATAATCCGTTCGGGCATATTAAGAACAGAAAATCCTCTAAGCAGAAACCGGTCATCAGCAATGAGTTACCTGCCGATACGATAAAATAATGAAAATGAATAACAGCAGGTTAAAGCATATAATATTGATGGCTCTGCTTGTATTGTCTCACTTCACGGCAATTGCAAGCATGGATGATATTGTAGGTGACACATTGGGTATGCGTAAAACCGAGAAATGGTATAACAAGATATGGGAATATCGAAAATTGGCAAATGACCCGTTGGCAATAGATTCTTTTAGGAATGAATACGGCGATGATTATTGGAAACTTGCCGTAATGAGCGGAAAACTGAACTTAAAGGATAAAAGTGTTAAATACCCTCGTTTCGTGAAAATGTGCGTAGACTTTTATAATTGGGGCGACCGCACTTTCAACAGTTATGACACGGCTTATGTGGTAGGAACAGGCAAACGCTGGAAATTGATGGTAAAAAATGACAACTGGATAGATTTTTACAACTTAAAACTACCCGAAAGTATACATATTGGCATGGCTTCGGATATTGCACCTAATTTAAGTGCGAGCATTTCATATATGGCTTTAAGTTTCAGCTATATGTTGAACTTGGATTATATGTTTGGAGGCGAACCGGTTAAACACAGGCGCTTTGACTTGAATTTCAGTTGCTCGTTAATCGCTTTTGACGTTTATTATTCCAAAAATCTCGGGAACACCAATATCACCCAATTAGGAGACACCTATAGAAATTATAATTTCTTTAATTCTGACTATCATTTTACCGGGTTGACCTTGGAGTCATTTGGCGTGGACATGTATTATTTTTTCAATAACAAGAAATATTCGCAAGGAGCAGCCTACTCCTACTCAAAATACCAAAAGCGCAGCGCAGGGTCATTTATAAGCGGCTTGACGTTTTCCCGCCAAAACGTCAAAATGAACTTCAATACATTGCCCGATGAAATAATCGAAGAATTACCTGCCGATAAAAGAAAATACCACGTCCATTATCGGGACTTCTGCTTTATGCTGGGATATGGTTATAATTGGGTATTTCGAAAAAACTGGTTATTAAACTTCACCATGATTCCATGCGTAGGTTTTAACCGAAGTTTGAATGACACCGAGGAAAGGAAAAAAGAGATGTTCTCCTACAACATAAAAGCTAAATTTGCCTTGGTGTATAATCATAACAGGTTCTTCTATAGTATGAACGGTAAATTTGACGGTCACTTTTACCGAACAAATAAATACCGCTTCTTCAATTCTTATACAAATTTGGCATTCGTAGCCGGTTTCAGATTTTGACGAAATAAATTAGAAATTGTTTTAGAATCTGTTTAAATTTTATTTCGAGATTATTTTAAGGAATATTTTGGAATG
>X67_European_Roe__coassemble_71_pt1 | contig 23989 bp, 17 predicted proteins | sample X67_European_Roe__metabat2_low_PE_011 | metagenome-assembled genome bin X67_European_Roe
AATTACTGACGCATGCGATTATCTTTCCCATAAGAATTATATAAAACCGGGTGAAAAAATTGATTTTTTGACAATGGTCTTTGAAAAAGAAGGAGGAATCAGAATATTGAAATTACCTGTTTATATGATTAATTATAAAGAGGACAGGAATTCAGTACCATTTGAAAAGAATGAGCTTGTTATATTGCAGGAAGAGAAAGTGGAGTTGGTAGTAGAGGTGGAATTGAAATTGAAACAAATTCAGCCCCCTGTTAAGACAGAGTTAGACCCTAATATAGTCAGTGAATATAATAAGTTGAAAGCTGAATATGACACCGTGGTTTTTTGTACTAATGAAAATCACGAACCATCATGTGAAGAACAAATGGATATGTTTCAAGAAAGAATAGATTCGCTGAAAGACAAAATAGACAACAAAATAAAAACCGATAATCTTTTCACCACAGATTCATTGTATTTTGAGTATGACACATTGAAAAAAAAGTTGGACTCGTTGGATCTGTCCAAAAAAGAAAGTGATTGTGGCAAGCATGGAAAACCTAAACACTTCTGTTGGTTATGCAGTTCTTCGTTAGGGCACATGTATAAAAGTTTGGATAAAATCTATCAGGAAATATATAGCAGTCATGGTCAAGACCGTGAGGCTAAAAAAGAGAAGTATTATTATGATGTTCGTGCTATGTATAGATGTGCGCAACAACGAGAAGAATGGCAACATAGCGAATACAAGGATAAAATCGAAAAATATTATAACAAGACTATGGAGTTCTACCAAAAATGATGAACTGATTATGTATAATATTATTTTATCGAATACCAATAAAAACGAAAAAACTATCTGATATGGATATGAAAATTTTAGTCAGGAGATGCTTGGTTTGTATTCTGATGATGAGTGTCTATACTACGCTCATTGCCCAAACAAAAACATTTGAAAGTGAAGGCATAATATTAGAATATGAATTGCGGTCTGAAAAAAAGATATATGTAAAAAGTGTTACTAATAAGACCGGTAATGATAAGGAGTTAATATTTGGTAGTAAATCAGACACTATTCAGAACGGACAGACTAAGTCGGTTAATATAGAGTGTAGTAATGTTTATATTAATGATCCGTATCGTAGTACTTCTATTTTAAGAGTAAAAGATATAGAAAAGTGGTGGAATGAAGAGCATCCAGAGGAAATAGAAGAGCAAAATGACATACAGGAAACAAAAAAAGTCAATGAAAACGAAAAAACGGATGTTTCTGTAGAGTCAAAATCAAATTCGAAACCACAGGAGGTAAGCGGGGAGGATGTTATCAAAGATTACAAGAATGAACTTGAAAAAGATTCTTTTTTGTCTCATTCAGCAATAGATAAAGATAAGAATATAATTGATTCTATCGATAAATCGGAAGATAAGGTTGCATACATAGATCACCATAACCTAAAAGGTTACATTAAAGAAGAAGATGAGAAATTAACAAAGCAATATAAGGATGAAGAGATAGAGGCAAAAGCCGATAGTTTCTTAAAACGTTATAATAATTGTAAGTTGAAAAGCGATTTCAATTGTGAGGATAGTATAAAGAGTATCATAAAAGAACGGTTGGAAAAGCGTAAAGCGGCTATCGATCAGTTAAAGAATGTGATTGTTACCGTAGACCTAAACAAGGAAACAAACAATTATTTACCGATAGGTATCGGTGTCATAGTAGTTCTTGTGGGATTGATAGTATGGATAATACTATTAACCAAGAAGAAAAAAAGCAAATGTAAACAGGATAATATTCAGCAATCACCGGATGAATGTTTGTCACCGGCTATAGTTGTGAAAAAAACTACTTCAACGGTGTTGAAAGAGCAAAGTATCGAGAATGTCGTGAATAATAAAGCCTATTACAAAATCGAGTGTTCTGAATTTTGTGATGATTCGGCGGTAAAAAGCATATATATCAAGAATACGTGCATAAAGGCAATCTATAATATGTATGCCGATGATTTGAGAAATCCCAATAATCCCAAGGAAGACGGCTGTATGGTTCTCGGTCGCTGGATTTGCGATGAAGTTGAAAAAGAATATTACGTATCATTGGAAGAAATCGTATTGCCGGGCAATGATGCTGTATTCAAGGAATATGAATTGAACTTCGGAGGGAAAATCAAGTTGAGAGTTGCCGAAAAATTACGCAAGTTGCGTAAGGAATCCAATTTGCAATACGACTTGACCTGCTGGGTACACTCACATCCGGGATTAGGTGTTTTCTTCAGTAACTCCGACACCGGTGTGCAGATGCAGCTCAAGCATCCCACACATCCTAATTTCCTTATTGCGATAGTGGTGGATATACTCACACCGCAACAGGAGTTCGGAATATTCACATTCAAGCACGATTCTACCATTAATTCCAAGAATGATTTGAAGAAGATGTATTCTTTGGAGGAATTGTATAAATGGGCAATAGAAAGCGAGCGATTCTCTTATAAACCGGAGGACTATTATAATTCATTGTCTAAGGCAGATCGGGTAAATGACAATTGTTGGAGCATAATGCTAAGTAACGGTGCCATTATCGATATATCTTCACTTGTAACCGGAAGAAATATAGGATTATCGGGGTTGGCATACGGCTATGAGTTGCGTAATAACGGAAAGACCGAATTGATAATCAACTCAATATCCAAGAGCGAGAATGACAACGGCGATGATTTATTAGGATGCTTTGTTATAGGAACACATTGCGACATGCAAACGATAAGAAATGTGATGTCGGAATATACCGGAGATATAAGATTTGTAATGTTCTATTCCATACCGGAAGAAACCGTTACACTCATTCCGGTGAAAAACAATCAAATGAGCATGGATTCGAAATATTATGCAGAAGAAAAATTAGAAGATTTAAAGATATGGACAAGACGAAAAAGATGATTTCTAAAGTATTGTCGGTAATCGTAATGCTTTTAGGCGCAACCGGCATACTTCAGGCACAAAAAGTAGAAAAAATAGAGTTTTGTGACAAACATTATGAGTATAAAGCCGGTAAGGACAGTATCACATTATTCTTTAACTTGCTGGATTCAACAGGTAACCATGTCAAAATATCAGGAAATGATATAAAATTAGGCGATAATTTTGATATAAAAGAGGACGGAGAGTATATTAATCCGGAAAATTCCCAAATAACGGTTTTAAGTTCCGGACAACGTATTTCTGCCGAATATACCTTTTCTGTTCTTGTGGATTTGACAATACCGCAAAGCGGGAAAAAGGAAATTTATGAAACAATCAAGAAATTGGTTGAGAGTGCTCCTGACAGTTGTGTGTATTTGTCGTTTTTTGGTGATGAGGTGTCGGAAAGCCGTGTCGTGACCAAGGCTAACTATAAGGAATTTAAGAAGAACTTTGAGAAAGAGGCTAAAAACAAATATTTTTATAGCGGATTGTATGCTAAATTGCTTGAGTTCGGTAAATCTGAAGTGTTTGAAGACAGCGTAAGAGCAGAGAGCGGATACAAGAAAAATACAAAAATTGCCGACAGAGCTGAAACAAATAAAGATAAAAATATACTATTTGTGTTTACCGAGGGTGGGAATGATCCTACGGAAGAGGATTTGAGTTTTCTTGATGTAACCGGTTTACAGGTGGATTTGTCACATATAGCTCCAAAAGTCGTGGCTTTGTATTATACTGAAGAAAATGAAGAGCCAAATATCAAGATGACTTTAGAGGGTATATGCAAACCGAGTAATATTACGGGAGACATAATAAAGGAACGTGAGGGAAAATATCTGCCTGCTAATGAAATGGAGGATATTCTGAAAAACTTTGAGGAGGTCGTAAATGATACTATGTATGATTATGCGTTTACCTATAAGGTGGTCGGTTCTAAGAATTATTCAGGTAAAGTCGGATATGAGGCTGAATGGAAAAACAATATAATCGGTTCAGGTGAATTCTCGGTAGGTACAGCCGAAAGGTCATGGCCTATAAGGGTGGAGGATACCGATGATGTCGCATTAAAGTATCTTTATGCTTTGCTTATCACGTTAGGAACCATTGCATTTTTCTTTATAGTAACAAAGATACTCATACCGTATATTCGGTTTAAGTCATTTTCTCTGAAATATTACAAAAGGTACGTTCCTGAAGCAAATGTTTCAAGACGAATATGTCATTATTGCAAGCAGGATATTCAACCTGGTCAATATGTGGTAACGAAGTGTAAACACATTATGCATGTATTGTGTTGGCATCAGAATGGTTATAAATGTGCCGAGTTTGGGCAAAATTGTAAAACCGGGATTCAAAGTCACATAGAGTGGAGTGGTCTGTTCAGTATTAATTCCATAAAAGATTGTGGTCAAACCATTTCGGGCATCATAGCCGGATTTATCAGTTGGATTTTATATGAGATTTTTGGAGGAGGTTTCTTGGATGTTATATCAACACATATAGTAGAACTTTTTTATAATAGTAGTAATATAAAAAACGGAACTTTATTTACTGATTGTGTGACTAAAACTTCTGCATTTCTGATTATTGGAATATTATTGGGATTTTTCTTATCACTGATTTTCAGAAGTAATGATGAGTATAAGAAGAAAGATTTCAAGGTGTGGTGCAAGATTCTCGGGTTATCGATACTGACCGGTGTCATCGGAATGATTGCTTTTGCATTGGGGGCTATCATAATGTGCAAGCTTTTGTCTGTGACAGAGTTGACATACATACCGTGGTATTGCTCATTGCCTGCTTATATATTGTTCTCTATAAGCGTATCATTGGCTTTGACAATAAAATCCACTATTCCTGTGAAGAGCGCATTGCTTGGCGGTTTATGCTCGGCACTGATAGGCTTTATCGTCTTATATTACTCAAGCTCTGCAGGTAACACAAGCGGCAGGATGAATATGCTGTTGGATTTCATTATATATGGCGGCGGTCTGGGCGCTTCATTGGTTACGGTAAGAATGCTCGCAGAAAAATATTTCTTGGTTATTCAAAACGGAGTCAGAGCCGGTCAAAAGATACCTATACATAAATGGATGAATGCAACCGGCGGTGGAAACAAAGTCACAATAGGAATGACCGGGGAGTGTGAAATCCAAATGAATTGGGAGAAGAGTAATAAAGTAGCTAAGGAACACGCTCAATTATTTATCGATTACGATAAGCAATTACCTATGCTGAAACCGTTGGCGGCAGGAGTGGTTTTCAATACCCGTGCCGAATTGCCTGTAGGTAAGCCGTCGGTATTGTCTAACGGGGACAATTTCAAGATAGGTGATACAATTTTCTTATATCAAGAAACCGAATAAATAACATAATTAAAAATTATCAAAATGAAGAAAATTATTTTATTAGCTATCCTGTTTGCAACTACAGTTGCCGGATATGCACAAGATTCAGAACCATTTCCTGTTGGACCTTATGAAGTGGAAATAATTAAAGGGGAAGTTAAATTCCGTCTTCGCAAAAACATAGATCTTTATAAGTTTTTTAATTTGAAGAGGGATACGGTAATCCAAAAGAACGTAATCAACGTAATCGAAGAAAATCGTAAATCTGTATCCAACCCAGTAAAGCGTGGTATTCAGGCAAGTGTATTCATGAGTTTGCCGAGATTTGCCGTAAGCGGAAATTCCAATGTGTTTGGTGTAAGTGGAAGCTGGAAACAACAATTCGGTGAAAAATACTATTGGAATGCCGGTTTATCATTGGGATATTTATATGGAGAATATAGTAGTCCGTCATACAGAGAGGATGCCATGATAGAAATAGGAATACCTCTTTCAGTGGAATTTGCCTGCTTGGATTACAAAAAATCATCGGTTTATGCAGGAATAGGGTTGACTCCTACATTTTACAGTACATTAAAAGCAGATGAAATTGACGAAAACGGTGCAACGGTCGATGGCGAGAAAGATTCTGGCTTTTTAATCGCTCCGCGAGTGGATTTCGGTGGATATATACCGCTAAGCAAGCATATACTTCGTGTAGGTATATTCGCTGAATATAAGATAAATTGCTCAGGTGACGTGAATATTCATAAAGAAAGAATAGGCAGAGCATTTGTAGGAGCGAATGTCGGTATAATTTTCTGATGCTGTAAAATAAAATTATCGGATGCAGAAGAAAGAAACTTATGAATGGGGAGAAGGAGTGTACACACTCCTCTCCTGGTTCAAAAAAGAAAAAGTTAAAAACGCCCGGGTTTTGGTTGCCGGTGCGGGTGCTTTAGGCAACGAAGTTGTGAAAAATCTTGCATTATTCGGTATAGGTCATATCTATGTGGTGGACTTTGACCGAATAGAGATTTCAAACTTGACCCGTTCCGTCCTTTTCAGAGAAGAGGATGCGTATAACCATTCTTATAAATCGGAAATTGTAGCAAAACGGGCTATGGAAATTAACCCGCAGATAAAAGTTGTGCCGATAGTAGGCAACTTGTATTCCGAAGTAGGTTTTGGTCTGTATAAGTCGGTGGATGTTATTATAGGATGCCTTGACAGCCGTATTGCCCGGTATTGGTTAAATAAATTAGCTATGCGTGCAGGCAAAACATGGATAGACGGTAGCATTGAGAATATGACCGGTGTCGTCAGGGTTTATACCCCCGGGGTAAGCTGCTATGAATGCGGACTTTCTCGAGAAGAGTTTAATAACATCATGCTCAGAACCGGCTGTGCCGATGTTGTAAGGATGCAAGGGAATGCGGGGCGTGTAGCAACAACGCCTATAAGTGCATCTATTATCGGAGCAATGCAGGTGCAGGAAGCAATGAAAATAATACATCTTTCCGAAGGTGATACAGAGGAGGTTCCGTTCAAGACATTGCAAGGAAAGATGTTGAGATATGAGGGCATGACAAATTCTGTGAATATATATAAATATGCTTCTTGGAAGAGTACTTGTCCTGCTCATGAAGAATGGAGCAATATAGTGAAAGCAGAAAGCCTGTCGGCAGAGGATACCGTTGACACCGTTTTAAAGACATTGAAAAGTATTCTTAATGTTAATGCCTTAGAGATTAACATGAGGAATAACAAATTTATAGATAAGATTGTATCTGATAAACCGGAAAAGGAATTTATGGTAAAAATTCCGGAGTCACAACTTGATGATTATATCGCAAATAATGAAGAACTGAGGAAGTTAAGTTATAAAACCATCTTCCATAAAGATTTCATTGAGAATATAGATGAGACATTCCCATATAAGGATATGTCGCTTAAGGATATAGGCATTCCGTTATTTGATATAATGCAGGTTTCAACAGAAAAAGGTCAATATTTTGTAGAACTTACTAAGGACGCATCAGTATTTAATTTGGCATAATTTGTTAAAGTCATTTCCTAAAAAATAAATATGAGCTAAATAAAAGGGCTCTAATAGAATCAGCCACTTAGTTTTTATTACTATGTGGCTGATTTTATTGTTGAATACGTTTGTTGGGGGGATTAGAAGTTGAGGTGGGCGGCGGCGGCTATTTTCTTGGGGATGTCGATGTTGTTGTTTACCCCGTTGAAGATTTCTGCTCCTGCTCCTATGGCGAATACCGGGGTGAAATCTCCGGTGTGTCCGGTGGTGGTCCAGCCTATGCCTGTATAACGATTGAATACGCTGAATACGTCGGCAATAAAATTGTTGTAGGTGGTATACAATGTCTTTACATCTTCAACATTCTTTTGGTTGAAGGTTTTATCGAAAGACTCTTTTATCATCTTGTCGTCTTTTTCATCGACCTCAATGGCACCGTACAGTCCTAAATTGTCTTTTATGTAGGTTTTCATGTCTTCCCAAAGGATGCTTTTTCCTGTTTTTTGTAAATTCTTGCAATATTCCTGAAATCTGGATATTGACACTTTTTGATAGTCAAGATTTTTCAGGGTTACGCGTTTGTTTCCTTTCACACCGAAGGTTAGTCCGCCGGTGTTGTGGTCGGCTGTGACTATTATAAGAGTTTCGTCGGGGTGTTGCTTGTAGAATTCATACGCAATTTTTACTCCGGCATCGAAGTCAAGGATGGATTTAACCACGCCGGGGTCATTGGCGTGAGCAATCCAGTCGATGTTTCCGCCTTCTATCATCATGAAGAACTTGTCGGGAGAGACGCGTTGCAGATGGTTGAGGCATGTCTGTGTAAGGTAGGGAACATTAAAGTTCTCATTACCCAAACTGTCTATGGTATATCCGCAGTGTCCTTGTCCGTTAGGCTTATTAAGATATACAATCTTGTCGTGATTTTTTACTGTTTCAAATTCTTCTTTCCCGGTGGCGAATGTGTAACCTGCCTTTTTGATTCTGTCGTAAAGGTCGGTTTCTTCTCCTTTGTTGTTGTTTCTGCTAAGCAGATTGTATCCTGCATAGAAATCGTATCCGCTATCTATGATTCCCTTGCCGGTTTCGTAGTAATGCTTGCGACTTGGTGCATGCCCGTAGAAAGCAGCCGGGGTGGCATCGTTAAGAGTGACGGTTGTGGCTATTGCCACGCCATATCCATTTTCTTTAAGCAATTTAGCCACACTGAAAGCCGGAAGGCTGTCGGGGGTAACGCCAAGCATTGAGTTGTTGGTCTTGCTACCGGTGGAAAGAGCAGTGCCTGCTGCAGCCGAGTCGGTGATGTGCCTGTTTGCCGAGTAGGAAGTGGCAAGTGCTGTTACCGGGAATTGGAGCATTTGCAGATGCTCGGTGTTGTTGAGAACGGTGCGGTTATAAGCTTCTGTCACCATGATGGGACCGAGACCCATGCCGTCGCCTATGAAATAGAAAATATACTTCGGAGTTGCTGCCCATGACCCTGTAACGGATATCAAGCAGATGACTAAGGATAGAATTTTAGAATTCATTGAATCTGATTTTTTTGAGTTTATTTTTTTATGTAGACAAAGGTAATTAATATTTTCGTTATAGTGATTTGTGCTATGGAAAAAAATAAGAACACCTACTATATATGTATTATATGGTGTTCTTATTTTTTTTGTGCTTATTGTTTTTTCAGCAAGTCGCGTATCTCGGTAAGCAACTTTTCTTCTGCCGATGGTTCCGGTGCGGGAGCCGGAGGAGCCGGTGCCTCTTCTTTCTTGCGGTTCAATTTACCTATAAGGCGGATGAATAGGAATATGCAGAATGCGATGATGATGAAGTCTACCGTAGTCTGGATGAAATTACCGTAGTTCAAAGTCGCTTCAGGAGTGATTACCGTACCTGCCGCATCTTTAACTTCAGGCTTAATAACCCATTTGAGTTCCTTGAAGTTAATGCCTCCCACAAGAAGCCCTACGGTAGGCATAATCACATCATTTACCATAGAAGTCACGATTTTTCCGAATGCACCACCAATGATGACACCCACAGCCATATCCAGCACGTTCCCCTTCATGGCGAAATTTTTGAAATCTGTAAGAAATTTATTCATAAGTATAAAATAAAAGTTTATTTATATGGTATAATTATCAGTGTTTTAAACCGGTTTTCGGATGACGAGCAAAAATAAAGAAAAATTTCCATTATTTATGAGGCTTAATAAGTATTTTTTCAAAAAAAAAGTATTACTTTTGCAGGGAATTAGTATGGCTTATTGTGATTAGCTCTAATTCTCAATGTTTTAGGTGTAAAAACGGTAATAAAAGAAGATTGCAACTAACCTATAAAAATAGGAACTTATACTTTAACTAAATAAATTTATTTTAGAAAATGACAAAAGTAGGTATTAATGGCTTCGGACGTATCGGTAGATTCGTATTCCGTGCTGCTCAAACAAGAAATGACATCGAAATCGTAGGTATCAACGACTTGTGTCCAGTAGATTATTTGGCATACATGCTAAAATATGACACAATGCACGGTCAATTCGAAGGCACAATCGACTATGATTTGGAAAAGAGCCTTCTTATCGTAAACGGTAAGAACATCCGTGTAACTGCAGAACGTAATCCTGCTGATCTTAAATGGAATGAAGTAGAAGCTGAATATGTAGTAGAATCTACAGGTCTGTTCTTGACTCAAGAAAAGGCTCAAGCTCACATCGAAGCCGGTGCTAAGTATGTAGTTATGTCAGCTCCTTCTAAGGACGCTACTCCAATGTTTGTTTGCGGTGTAAACTTCGACAAATATGTAAAGGGAACACAATTTGTTTCTAACGCATCTTGTACAACAAACTGTCTTGCTCCGATCGCTAAGGTTCTTAACGACAAGTGGGGTATCGCTGACGGTTTGATGACAACTGTTCACTCAACTACTGCTACTCAAAAGACTGTTGACGGTCCGTCATTGAAGGACTGGCGCGGTGGACGTGCTGCATCAGGCAACATCATCCCATCTTCAACAGGTGCTGCTAAGGCTGTAGGTAAAGTAATTCCTGAACTTAACGGCAAATTGACCGGTATGGCATTCCGTGTTCCTACTCTTGACGTATCAGTTGTTGACTTGACTGTTAACTTGGCTAAGCCTGCTACTTACGCTGAAATCTGTGCTGCTATGAAGGAAGCTTCTGAAGGTGAATTGAAGGGTGTACTTGGATACTGCGATGAAGACGTTGTTTCTTCTGACTTCCTTGGTGACGCTCGCACTTCTATCTTCGACGCTAAGGCAGGTATCGCTTTGACTGACACTTTCGTTAAGGTTGTATCTTGGTATGACAACGAAATCGGTTATTCAAACAAGGTTCTTGAACTTATCGCTCACATGAAGAAAGTTAACGGTTAATCATTTTTTAACCAAAGAACAGAATAACCATAGCTCGGAGGTGAAAACTCCGGGCTATTTTTTTATATTTGCCGAAAGGTTTTATTTTATGAAAAGAAGATTGACACAAGAGGAAATAGAAGAACGTGTGGCTCGAGGTGTGGAACTTTTTAAAAGCGGTTTCAATTGCGCTCAGGCAGTGACGGGTGCTTTTGCCGACCTGTATGGTATTCCTCAAGACGTAGCTATGCGAATGAGTGCGTCGTTTGGAGGTGGTATGGGACGAATGCGACTCACCTGCGGAGCGGCAAGCGGCATGTTTCTATTGGCAGGATTGGAAAACGGATGTGCTACGGTGGAAGAACCTCAAAAGCGTGCCGAGAATTATGCGCTTGTACAGGAATTGGCGGGTGAGTTCAAGAAAGAAAACGGTTCGCTCACTTGTGCCGAACTTTTGGGGTTGCGTTCCGGGAAAACGGAATCACCGATACCCGGAGAACGTACAAGGGAGTATTATAAGCAACGTCCTTGCACCATGATGGTGGAAAGTGCGTGCCGTATTTTCGCCGAGAAAATCAATATTCGCTGAACCATTTGGGCTTGATTACAATACCGAAACGAAGTCGGGAATGGTATTGCTTGTAATCGAGCAGACTTTCGCCGTATCCGTTGTAATATTGTAGAAAGAGGTATTGGTTTGCTTTGTTTGACATGTGATAATTAAGTTCTACAACGGTATTGAAATTGAAATTCCATCCGCTACGCTTGATAAGAGTTACGGCGAACCCGAGTTTCTTGTTGCGACTCATCACTTGTATGCCGTTCTGGTATATACCGCTGTATTTAAGTATATCGCGATTGTTTTCGCCGTCTATAATAGGAATCCAGTACTTAGCGTGAATCATGAATTGCGGGCTTATGAAAAACGAGCCGCAAAATGAAACTTTGTTCCAGCTGCGCGAGTTCAAGGAATCTCGTCCGTTGCTTTCATGCTCAATCAGCACCGATGCTTTTCCCACGATTCTGTCTTTAACGATAAGAAGCTTGCTGAGACCGATACCCGGATTGAAATTGAAATCTCTTACAGGCATGGACTTCTCGAACACGTTCCAGAATACCTTTTGATTGTAGAACAAGAATAGATAAGTGTTGAACGGCAAAGAACTCTTGGTAAGACGTTGAGAGATACTTATCTGGAACTTGACATCGGAATTGTATCGTGTGATTTTTGAACCAAGTGTGGTTCCGCCAACAAAATAGTTGTCTTTGTATAACGTGAAATAAGGACCGTTGTCATATTCGCGTCTCACGCTATCGGCATTCATCTTGTTGTCATCCTCAAATTTTACTATTTGAGCATGCAGAGCAGTTGACACTCCGGTAACAATCAATAATATAAAAACAATGAAATTCCTTATCATTTTTGTTCAAGCCTTTTTCAGCGCAAAAATATAGATAAAAATCCAATGCTACAATTTCCAAAAATCTGTTTTTTCGGTATCTTTGATTTTCTCTACGGAATGTATGGGCAGGATATTTCAAAAAGTACTTATATTTGGAGCTGTTAAAGATTTTTTAACTTATAAAACGGTATTTAAATGTAGAATTGCATGTCTTAACTATAGAGACGAGAAACAAGAGAAAGATGACATCCCAAAAGTTTGACATATTGTATCGCAAAAATTATCCGGTGTTATACCGGGTGGCGTTTATGATACTGCGCGATGACGAGGAGTGCCGGGATTTGGTGAATGAAGTATTTGCCGACCTGCTTGACGGCGGTCGTTGCGACGAAATAGACAACATCGACGGCTATCTGTTCCGTGCAGTGCGAAACAGGGCTTTATCGGTGATTTCCGGCAGGAGCGTGCAAGAGCGATTCTGTCGCTTGTATCCTATTGAACAGGAGCTAATTACCTCCTACGATCACAATTATGATAAAAAACTGTTTTTAATCATGCAATTTTTAGATTCGCATCTCACTCCTGTAGCCCGAAGTGTAATAAGGCTGATTTTCGAGCATGGGAAAAGTTATAAAGAGACTGCCGAACTTGAAGGAATCAGTGTGCCTATGGTGAATAAGTATGTGGTTAAGACGTTGCGAATGCTTAGAGAAGAGTTTAAGAAAGAATGTTAAATTAGATACTGTTATGAAGACAATAGACGATAATACAAGGGATGAAATAATATCTCGAGTAATAGATGCTCCGGAGACATTAACCTCGGAGGATATACGATTGATTCATGAAGATAAGGAATTGAATGAACTTTACAATTCGGCAGTGTTATGCCGAGATGCACATGTTGCTGTCGACACGGTGATACCTGATGTGGAGACCGAGTTGGCGAAGTTCAAGGCTCAGAAAAAGAGAGTGATGCCGTTATACAGGCGTTGGAATGCACTAATGCGCATAGCGGCGGTATTTATCGGTGTGGCTGTATCCGTTCTTGTAGTGGCAAGTGTGATGGAATACCGCGGATTTACGATGTTCACTGCCACAGAAAAAAACCTTGAAGAAGAACTGTCAGCTGAGATTAATACCGCTCCTGTGGCTGCTGTTGTTGAAAGTGAAACAGAAATCGTGAACGATAAGGAACTTGTTTATGATAATGTTTCTCTTGAAGATATAATGAGCGAACTCGCTCAAATTTATAACGTGAGTGTGGAGTTTGGTAATGATGATGTTAAATCATTGCGCTTATATGTGAAGATCGAGCGGGGCAAAACAATTGCTGAGGTAGTCAGCATGCTTGGTGCCTTCGAGAAATTCGACATCAGTATAAACGAAAACCATGTGATAGTGAAGTAAGTTTCAGTACATCTTATAAAAACACATCATCAGTTATGAATAAGAAAATATATGCCGCATTGTTGATGGCGATATTGTTTGCTGCACTTACGGCAAGGGCAGAGACAATAACCCGAACCTATAAGGACGAACCTATGCCAAACGTGTTGCGTGACATAGATAATGCTTATACCGAGGGAAATATAAGTTTCATCTATAATGAACTTGAGGATTTTACCGTTACAACCGATATTAAGGGGAAGACTATTATAGAGACAATATATGAGGTGGTAGGTTTTTATCCTATCAGAGTTACTCATGTGGATGGCAATATATTTCTTGAATGCTGGCAGAAAGAACCGCATCGCATGAAAGGCAGATTGCTCGATGAAAATATGCATCCTGTGGAATATGCCAATGTGCAGTTGTTTAATCCTGCCGATACGACGTTTATAACCGGCGGTGTGAGTAATGCCAACGGAGATTTCGTTATACCGATAGATGCCGAGAAGGTGCTGTTGAGGACACATTGTATAGGCTATATGCCGTATTCATGCGTGTATGAAGTAGGCAGTATAGGCATCGTTCGCCTTCACACGAATGCGAAATTGTTGCGGGAAGTAAAGGTCGAGCAAAAACATGTGGAGTATAACGGAGACAAGATTGTTGCGCATCCCACAGCCACCCAAATCAAGCATAGCTATGATTTCTTCTCATTGCTTGGGCAAATGCCTTTTCCCGGAGTATTTGTCGACGAGCTGAATCGTTCCATCTCTTCATTCAGTGGTACGCCTATTATACTTGTGGATGGCGTAAAACGCAGTACTCGAGATTTGTACAGCATTCAACCTAACAATGTCAAAAAAGTAGAATACTCGATGAGTGTTCCCATGAAGTATGCCGATAGCGGTGCTTCCGGTGTGATTTACATATATCTTAAAGACCCTAAAGCTGCCGGAGGCTCTTTTTATACCAATGTTATGGCATCTCCTACCACCGGTTTTGTGAATGCCGACGCCGGTTTTTCTTATAATCAAGGGAAGTCTCAATTTACACTTGACTATGTATTCAATCTACGCGATTACAATGAACGTATTATAGACCGAGAGGAAAGTTATGTGGGAGATGATTTCAGGGTGGATTTCAAAGAAGATGGCAGCAGTTCGCCTTTCGACTACAATACTCACGACATAAGTGCAGGATATAAGTATCGCCATGACAATACGATGTATTTCTCGGTGAAATTCAACAACGAAATATACACTCGTCATGCTGAAGAGATGGGGTATGTGGAGGATTCGTTCTTGGGAAACTATAACCGTGTGACAAGCAACCGTAATTATTCTTATAAGCCATCGCTCGACTTATATGTGCAAAAAGAATGGAACGGCGGTCACACAGTGGAGGCACAAGTGGTAGGTTCATTGTCGGATAACGGGTATGAACGCACTTATAATGATAAACTTGAAACGGGTGAAACGAAATCGTTCCCCTCAAAAGTGAATAGCGATAATCAATCGTTGGTTTCAGAGGTTACTTACCGGAAAGTGCTGTCGCAAAATACTTCGTTGTCGGCAGGTGTTCAAAACCAACTGTCCAAATCTGAAAACAACTATACATTGAGTGATTATGTTACCACTCTTAATGAAAATAATAATTACGCCTATGTGAATTTGAGCCAAAAGATAGGAAAAATGAGTTTGAATATCGGAACCGGGGTGAAATATATAGTGATGAAGAGCGAAAAGAATGAACGTGAATTTACACGTAATATTACTTCGCTGAGTTTTGCCGGCAGTCCGTTGAAGAAACTTTATGTGTCTCTTACCGGAAGTTATCGTCCAAGTATCCCGGGATTGTCGGCACTTACCGACTTGGAACAGGTGAGCAACGATTATCTATTGGTGAATGGTAACCCAAATCTAAAGACCGGTCACAGATTTAATACCCGAGTGTCTTTGGCTACCGATATTAAAGATGTATTCGGCATAGTGCTTGTGAATACATTTTATACCACCATAGACCCTTTTTATAGCAATATCATTTATAAAGGTAATGGAAAATTTCTTCAGCGTACCGAGAACTACGACAGATGGCAGGCTTATGAAGCACGGCTTGTGCTTACTCTCAAAGAAGTGTTTAATAAACATTTATCGGCAAGGGTGGAAACTTTCTACAACAACTACCTTACATGCGGCATAGACTGGAAACACCGTCTTAACAGTGTGGGACTGTTCTTTTCGGCAACGGGATATTTCGGCAAGTGGACGGCACAGTTGAGCTATAGAATGCCGTATAAGACACTTTCTGCCCAACGTATTGAAAAGACAGAGCCGTGGTCTTCGGTATCACTCGGTTATCGTCATAAGAATTGGTTTGTATCGGCATCGGGACATTTGTTGTTCAGCAAGAAAGGAACGCAATATCCATTCCGGAATTTGAGTGACACCTATTCGGGTTCGGGTAATGTTTACATCAAGGATAATGCCAATATGATATCGTTTACGGTGCGTTACAATGTGAGTTTCGGTAAACTGTTTGGCAAGACCAAGAGACGTACGTTGTTTAATCAAGGCTCCGGAGCTTCGGTGTTGACGTTGTAAACAAAAAACTCCCAATCGGTGCATATAGGAGATGTAAAAGGCGATGTGTCGAGTGGTTTTTATTTCCGGTCTTTTTCACGTATTTCAACACGGCGTATTTTACCGCTTATCGTCTTAGGCAATTCATCGACGAATTCTATTATACGAGGATATTTGTAAGGTGCGGTTGTTCGCTTTACATGATTCTGTATCTCCTTGATAAGCTGCTCGTTTGCCTTGTCTTTGTATTCTTTGGAAAGGACAATAGTGGCTTTTACCACTTGCCCGCGTATTTCATCGGGAACTCCTGTTATTGCGCATTCCACTACTGCGGGATGAGTCATAAGTGCGCTTTCTACTTCAAACGGACCAATGCGGTAGCCGGAAGACTTGATGACATCGTCTTTACGCCCTATGAACCAGTAATAACCGTCTTCATCGCGCCATGCCACATCTCCGGTGTGGTATATTCCGTCGTGATAAGCTTCTTTGGTGAGAGCCGGATCGCGGTAGTATTCCTTGAATAATCCTACGGGGTGTTTCCCGTGTGTACGCACCACAATTTCGCCTTGTTCTCCATCTTCAGCCCAAGTTCCGTCGTTTTTCATCAAATCGATGTCATATACGGGACCTTTCTTTCCCATAGAGCCGGGACGAGGTTCTACCATCGGATAAGTGCCTACGGTGATGGTAGTTTCGGTTTGTCCGAATGATTCATACATTTTTATGCCTGTCAATTCGAGCCATTTTTCATATACACTATGGTTTAATGCTTCACCTGCGGTAGTGCAGTATTTAAGAGCAGAAAGGTCATATTTTGATACATCTTCGCGAATCAAAAAACGGAATACTGTGGGAGGAGCGCAAAAAGATGTTATATGGTATTTTTCGAAAATGACAAGTAAGTCGGCCGGTGTAAACTTCTCAAAATCATATACGAAAACATTAGCTCCAACAATCCATTGCCCATAGTATTTGCCCCACACGGCTTTCCCCCAACCGGTATCGGCAAGAGTGAGGTGGAGACTGTTCTCATTAACGTTGTGCCAATATTTGGCTGTAATGATATGCCCCAGAGGATAGGTGAAGTCGTGTGCCACCATTTTAGGCTCTCCTGTGGTTCCTGATGTGAAATACATCAAAGAAATGTCATCGTTTGTATTGGCGATTTCGGGGCGTGTGAATTCGGGAGCATTATCAACGCCTTGGTTGTAATCGTCCCATCCTTCAGGCACTTCAGGACCTATTGATATATAGTTTTTTACCGAAGGGCAACCGGGTCGTGCCTTTTCAACATGCTTGATGACCTCGTCATCGCCCACAGCCACGATAGCTCTGATGTCGGCTGCGTTGGCGCGATAAATGATGTCTTTTTCGGTAAGAAGATGAGTGGCGGGAATTACAGCCGCTCCTATTTTGTGAAGAGCCGTTATTGCCATCCAGAACTGGTAACGGCGTTTCAGAATCAACATTACCATGTCGCCGCGCTTGATACCGAGCCGGGTGAAGTAGCTTGCTGCTTTGTCGCTTTCTCGTTTAACATCGGCGAAAGTGAATTGAATTTCATCGCCTTTGTCGTTGGTCCAAAGCAGTGCTTTTTTATCAGGACTGATTCGTGCCCATTCGTCTACTACATCATATCCGAAATTGAAATTTTCAGGAACTTTGATGTTGAAGTTTTTCATGAAATCATCGTATGATTCAAAATCGGTCTTATCAAGAAATTTTTCAAGCATGTCTTTATAGATGTTTATTGTAGTTTACGAAATAATAGCAATGAATTTTACGGGTTTGCCATCAAGAGCTTTCATGCCGTGCGGGCGTTTTGAGTCATACATTATACTGTCGCCCTGTTCTAATGTAAGCACTTTCTCTCCTATTTGTATTTGCAAGCGTCCTTCAATGACGCAGTCCCATTCTTGTCCTTCATGGCTGTTGAGGGTGATGGGTGCATCGTTTGGCTCTACGGTTACGACAAGTGGGTCGAAAATGCGGTTTTTGAAACCTGCTGCAAGTGATTGGTAGCTGTATGCCGCTGTTCGTTCCACTTTAGCTCCTTTTCCTGCTCTTGTCACAAAATAACTACTCATTTTCGGGTCTTCATTGAAGAGCAGAGCGTGCAACTCGATATTGAATTTGCGTGCAACCTCGTTGAGAAAACTCAGAGGAATGTCGGTTTCTCCGTTTTCATAAGATATATATGTATCTTCGCTTACGTTGATGGTTTCAGCGAGTTCTTTGGTCGTCAGGTCAAGGGCGTCGCGCAATCCTTTCAAGCGGATGGCAACTTGTGCCATTTGTTCTGTTTTTGTCATAATATATTCCCTTTAGCCGGTTTTTTCATTATATATGAATATTCACCCATTGCAAAGATAGAAAAAGGAACGACAAAACAATAAGTTTTTTTCAAAAAAATATTTTTTTGCACACACATAAATCATTAGTGTGCAATGTGTTGCACAAACCTATCGGGTTTGTGTAATGATTTTTGCTTTGAAATCAAAACGCAAGATTAATTTGTGTGTGGCTGTAACAGCTTGTTTGGAAATCTTGCGATATAGTTCGTGATTTTCTATAGCTCAACAAAAAATGTTTGTGTTATGTAGACTATAGTCCGTTGTATTATTGTCGACATAATAATAAGTTTGCAGCATGAATATAAATGAGAAATTTGGGAATAATGTGAAAGATATTCGTTTGAAGAAAGGTCTTTCGCAAGAGAAACTTGCTAATATGGCTGAAATAGATAGAACCTATTTGCCTGACATTGAAAGGGGTAAAAGGAATGTATCGTTAGCAGTTGCCGATAGGATAGCAAGAGCATTGGATGTATCACTTAAAGATTTGTTGTGAATTGGAGCATAAAAGGAGGTAAATTATGTGCCGAATTGGTATATGAAGTTCCGTTGTCACGGAAAGGTTTTGAAATAAGGGATAATCTGATGTCTATATCGAGAAGGTTAAATATCGGAAACAATTTAGATGAATTAAAGAAATATTTGGACAAAGGTGTGAAATTTTACACGAAAAAACTTGATGTATATGGAGAAGGCGGAATATAAGCGTGTGGCAGTAAAGATAGGCAGTAATGTCCTTACTCGAAAAGACGGGACGCCGGACATTACACGGATGTCGGCTCTTGTCGATCAAATTGCCGAATTATACAAGAATGGTGTGGAAGTGGTGATGATTACCTCCGGAGCTGTAGCGTCGGGACGTAGCGAACTGAAACATCTTGCAGGGAAAAAGATGGATGAAGTGTCGGCACGCCAGCTGTATTCAGCCGTAGGACAGGCTAAACTGATAAACCGCTACTATGAACTGTTTCGTGATCATGGAATCGTGTGCGGTCAAATCCTTACCACCAAGGAGAATTTCTCTACGCGTCAACATTATCTTAATCAAAAGCATTGTACTGAGGTTATGCTTGAAAATGGTGTTATTCCCATTGTTAATGAGAATGATACGGTGTCGATTACCGAATTGATGTTTACCGACAATGATGAGCTTTCGGGTATGATGGCATCTATGATAGGTGCTCAAGCATTGATAATATTAAGCAATATCGATGGGGTTTATGACGGTGACCCTTCATTGCCGGAGTCACAGGTGATTACAGACATTTATCTTGATACCGCACTTGATGCGGATAATTTCATACAGGTGAAAAAATCTTCTTTTGGTCGAGGCGGTATGGGTTCGAAATACCGTATATCGCATAAGGTGGCAGAAGAAGGTATAGATGTGATAATTGCCAATGGTAAACGCGACAATATCTTGCCGGAGATTATTTCAGGCAGAAGAAATGTACCATATACAATGTTTCATGCCAATAGCGATACGATATCCGGTGTGAAAAAGTGGATTGCTCACAGTGATGGGTTTGCCAAAGGAAAAGTCAAGGTGAATCAAGGTGCTTATGATGCACTTATTGCCGGAAATGCATCGAGTTTGCTTGCCGTGGGAGTAACCGAAATCGAGGGTGATTTCGACAAGGACGATATTGTACAGGTTATTTCGCCCGATGATGCAGTGTTTGCTGTGGGACGAGTGTCGGTGGATGCCGACAAGGCTCGTTCTGTTATAGGAAAAAGAGGAGAGCGCCCGCTCATACATTATGATTTCTTGTATATCTTTGAATAGGGGAGGTCTATGATAAAATATGGGATGTGTTCCGGCAAGAACACATCCCATATTGTTTAGAATAAGGTCTTTAGTGATGCTAAAGCCTTAAAATACGGTTATTTATAGTACAACTTTAGTGGCTTTTGAGCCTTGACGCTTGATGAAGATACCATTTTCAGGATTAGCAACCTTCACACCTTGCAAGTTGTAGTATTCAACAGGAGCATTAACGTCTTCTGCTTCGATGATATCGATAGCTGATGGACCACTACCTTTAATCACTGAAGCAGCCTTTGCCGGAGTAACCAATGTGTTAGCATCACAAGGAACAGCGTGAACATAGTAACCGGCTTGTTCATTGTAGCAGTGCAAGTTGTTTGCATAGTCAAATGCCAAGCCCCAAATTACACCTTCATTTGATTGTATTGTAACTTTATGTGTAAATGCAGGTATTCCATTTGTCCATACTACATCGAATACAGGAATTTGTCCATTCGTACCTACAATAGCAAACAAAGAACCATCAACAGAAAGAGCCATACCTGATTTTTTACAACCCGGCAATACTCCGGCAAGATCTGTCGCATAGTTATAAATAGTTCCGGCATTGTCTATAAAGAAGAATCCGGGTGCATAATTTGAACTACCTTCACGATATTGAGAAATTAAATGTCCGTTTTCTACTGTAATAATTGAGAAGTGGTTTGAACCAAACATCTTAGCATCAGCTTCACTTACCCATTTAGGACTTCCGCTCCATGTATCAGCAGTACCGATGTTGTCATATTTCAACAATTGCGAGCCTGAAGCTCCTGTATAAGAACCTACAGCGTACATATCACGTTCTTCACCTTCTCCAAAGAACGATATTGCGCATGGAGAATTGCCTGAAGCTACTTGATGTTCCGTAGTAGGATTAGCAGGGTCAAGCATCCATATTCCACCCAGAGCGGAATTATTGTCAGCTACATAGAATTTGCCGTTTGACACAGTACCGCGGTGTAGGTTACGCTTTTGACCTGCCATATATCCGGTTTCGTTTTTCGCTACAAGGTCAGCTCCATAGATGTAGATACCGAGAGTGTCGGTGCTTACATATACATTACCAAAGAAGTCGCTTTCAGGATCGTTATCTACAGCTACTCCACCGTTTAATAAAGCGTCTGCACTTGCACCCCAAGCATTGTCGCTAAATACGGCATCGGTACCGATATTTGTCTTGTTGGCAACAGAGATGCCCCAAGTATATTCACCTTCAGCAAGTTGAGCCAAATCGATTTCATAGGTATGTTCGCCTTCTCCAAGAGCACCGATACTGTAAATTACATCTTTACCCTCGTTTGTCGGAGTGAGAACAACATCTACATGAGTTGACGAGCCTGTCAAATTGAAAGTAAGCGTAGCTTTACTGTCAGCCTCTGTCATGGCAAGGTTATATGCATAAGTGTTAAGAGTAGCAGGTTGTTCTACGCCTGCAGTAGTGTATTTATGTACATTTCCATCGATTACCAAGAAGAATTCGATTTCAGCTCCTATTGTCTTAGGATTATCTCGGTCGCTTGCATCTATTTCAAGAGCCAATTCTCCGTGAGCCGATGCGTGGGTGTATTCTACCGGTTCGATTGCAGTACCATTCACCTTTATTTCTGAAGCTTTGTCAAGACCTGCGGTCACGTCAAATGCTTTCAATCCTGCAACTTTACCTTCTTCACTAATGTCCGGTGTAACAAAAACAATCTTGCCGTTATATTTGAAGAACGAGCCGTTTAGAGATGCAGCCGGAGCTGTACCTTCAGGCATTACCGACAGGATGGAGTTATCCACCAATTGTCCGCCATCGGTTTCAAATTCTGTAGGAAGTGCAATATCGCCGTCCATAACGAATTGATCGTTCTCATAAGTCGGGTCTAATTCATTATAGAAAGGAGATGGAGTAATAGAGTGCTTTTCACCGAAAGCTCCACAGTTCCAAGGAGACTCTGCCACGTAGTTGTTCATGCCCAGTTCTCCGCCTTTCTGTCCATCAATGATACCGAAACCGGCAAAACGGAAGTGCTTGTTGTAGTTTCCGGCATTGTGCATAACGGTTGCAATGTAATATCCGTCTTCAAGAGTTCCGCTATATGAAATAGTTAAACCGATGCGTCCTGTAGCATACATGGCAGCAGTTTGAGAAGAGAATAATTCAACGGCTTCTCCGGTAGGAACACCGTTATCGTCATTTTCCCACTTATATGCACGGTAAGTACCTGTAAGCGGGCTGTATGTGTTCTTGCTGTAGTTACCGCCAAGCAGATAACCGTCGGCTGTCAGTGTGATGTCGGCAAGGACAAGACCTTCTGCAAAGTCGGCGTCTGTTTGGCATGCTGTTGTGCCTAATTCAGTAACTGTATTGTTGATTAGGTCAGCCACATATACTGATGGTACGTTGGTTGTGTCAAGAGCAAGTACATAGAGCTTGTTATCGCGTACTATTTGACGGCGAACGGTCTTTCCTGTCAATTGTTCTGCAAGAAGACTTATTTCAGTTCCTTCCACATTATAAGCATCAGCTAAAGTGTAATCTTTGCCTGCAAGAGAGTCCGGATAGTTCACGTAAACTTGTTTCGGCGGAACATAACCTACGTTTTCAAGGTATGCAGTAGGATAAGCGGTAGCTGCTGCTGTTACGGTGACAGTTACTGGATCTATCGGCTTGTAGTCGTCGTGAGAGAACTCAACGGTGTATTCTCCCGGTTCCAATCCTGTGAATACGAAAGCTCCGTTATATTCGTCATCGGTAGTGTAGGTAGCCACTTCTACACCTGCTTTCTTCAACGTAACTTTTACGTTGTTAAGAGGCAGATAGATGTCGGGAGTACCCACGCGACCATGATAAAATTCGTGAGTGAATTTTTCATGCAAGTCGCGTACTATACCATAAATGTCGCCGGTCTTTTCTTTTTCCCAACCGAAGTAGTCGGCAATACCGCGAGCATAACTTACACCCTCGCAACGGTCAACGTCCCAGTTCATTGCACGATGACGTGATGGCTGGTAAGTATGGAAATAGCCTTCTACAAGGTAACTCGGTACGTTATGACGCAATACACCAAGTTGTTGCTTGCCTATTTTTCCTTTACCTGCAGCGAGGTCGGCTGCAGTCATGGTATAGTCATAATGTGTCCACTGCTGGTGGCGGTCAAGGATGCTGTGATTCCAACCGCAACGGCTCATTTCTTTAGAAAGAGCATCCTTTGCGTCATCACTTCCGTAACCATCTATAGCATAATAGAGATAATTGGTTTCGATGCCTGATGCTGCATTTGAGTGAATCGAAATCATCATATCGAAATCGTTATTCTCCACTTCGGCAGCGATAACCGATAGTGTTCGGTCATAATAATCGTTGTCCGGATTTTCTGTGTGAGACTCATAATCGGTGTATGCAGGATATCCACCCACTTTCACGTGACTCATTACAATGTTTTGTGATAAATCAAGAGCTGCTCCTATACGGTGTTTATTGCTGTTTGATTGATTCTTGCTCCTGTCAAAAGGAACACCGTATTCTATAAGTTTTTCGAGAACACCGAATGCTTTTCGCAAGTTGGTGTTTGACTCAAAGAAATTTGTTGTATCGTTGTTTACATCGGAATATGCGTTGTTTTCTCCGTGTTTAACTGTACCCATCGGACGGCAGTTTGCCGACCAAGAGCCGTGACCCGGATTAATGTAAATACGTACATCTTCCACTGTAGGGTTTTGTGCTATTGCGTTCGCACCTACACAAAGAGCCATAGCGGCTGTAGCAAAAATTTTTCTCATTTTCATAGCTCG
>X67_European_Roe__coassemble_73_pt1 | contig 23638 bp, 18 predicted proteins | sample X67_European_Roe__metabat2_low_PE_011 | metagenome-assembled genome bin X67_European_Roe
ACTTTCCGCATAAACTTTTTATTCTTAGCGGATTATGAGATTATTCCAAAAATAGTTATTATCTTTGTCAATAACTAACAACAAACCCAAATCATGAAAAAACTATTCATACTTTGCGCTGTCATAGCAAACAGCTTATTCTCATCCGTTTCGGCGGCAACATACCTAATATCGCCAACTGCGACCGAAACCAATGCAACCATCACACATAAAGGAGAATCCTATACCGTAGGAATCACAGCCTTTCCCGATTTTGCTGCTTTGGCCGCTGTGAGCCTTGAAGAAAACTCTACAGTGATAGTTGCTCCGGGTACTTATTCTACTGAAGCAACGTTCTCAACCGCAGGTCTCACTTTTTTAGGCAATAATGCCTATCAAGATTGGACTGTAACCCGTGGCGAAGAATCCATAATCACCGCTAAAATACGCATCGAGGCAAGCAATATCACCGTAAACGGTTTCAAATTTACCGAAAAAGGACAACTTTATTCCAACAACGCTACCAATACAGCACCTTTCAGCAACATTAAAATCATTTATAATTACGTAAGCGGAGCCACTCTGAAAAGAACCAAAAATTACGGTGTATTTCATATAGGTAAGCGTGCCTCAAACAAAACAGCTCCGACAGATGCGGTAAATTGTCGATATAAAGATTGTGTAATAGCACATAACTACTTTGAAGGAGATGATACTCACTATTCCAACAATATCCAATTGGCAGGTTCGTTCGGTACGACACAAGTCTACGACAACTACTTCTATTACGGAGGTACAAGCATACTTTTCGACAACGCTCAAGGCGAAATAAAAGTATTCAATAACGTTTTTAAAAACGTAGGGGTATCTACAGCCTCAAGTCCCGATGGTGAAACAGCCGGTGATTTCTGTGTGGCACTTATGCGCAGTGCATACGCCAATAGTACCACACTTTACATTCAAAGCAACGAATTTGACGGATGTTACGGTCAAGGCGGCTATTTCTGCCCTATCAGAATATTCCCGGGCAGTGCCGGCAGTACCAACTTGGTCGATCCCCAAAATCTAAGGATAAACATCAATTATAATACATTTAAAAAACAAACATCATACGTATCTACCAACACCGGAAATGTAGCAGGAGAATATCTTCTTTTATATGCCGATGCCACAACGACAAAAAACGTGCGTTATAATTTGGCTCACAACCACTACGACAATCGTTTCTATAAATATGCACACGTAACCCTTGACGACGGTCTCGGACAACGAGAAATCTATGCAAGCCATTTCGCTCGTTTTCGTTTCGGTGGCACCTATTCCACATTCGGAAAAAGTTCCCTTAACAGCGTGGAAGAAACCGATCATGCAACCAATGTCACACTTGGAGATAATACCGTTTTGCAAAGTTTCGACATCGACACCAAGACGGGTGACATGTATTTCCAGCAAGTAATGAACGGAACACGCACTACGGCATATAATAATCTATATGGATTCTCCAACGGTAACCATGAACCGCTTGTGGTAACACGAATCCCATGTACCGGGATAAGCGGTTATGCCCACACCTATTCTTCAAGCGTAGAGAAAATGGAAGTAGGTAAAGCGGGACACGGCACGAATATGTGCCTTGTGAGAGATAGTGATGGTGAACTATGGGTTTGGGCAGGAGGAAAAGCCGAAGACAACGGAACTGAAGATGACAAATCCACGGCAACAGCACGCTTTAAATTCGCAGCCGGAACTGATATTAATTTCGATGGCAGTGGCAACACCGACAGCGATGTAGTATACTTTGATGTAAACAACAGCAAAAACGAATATCCTGCCGTGGATGAGACATCACGTCTTCTATGCGTGAGAACCACAAGCAGCACAAAAAACACATATCATATTTACGACCTTGATGACGCTTTGAATGGAATAAAGACAAAATTCAAAAAAGTGGTTTTAAACAAACTTGATTACCCGCAAAGTAAAATCAATGGAGATAACGGGTATTTAACTTGGTCATTCCAAAGTTTCGATATATGCGGAGATTACATATATATGCTTGAAGGTGTTTCAAATGCAGCAAGCAACAGCACCGAATCCGGAAAGCCTACACTTATTGTTACCACATACAATTGGCGTACAGACAACTATGTAGAACGTTATCGACTTAGCTACGGACGCATAAACGGAACATACGGAGAACCGGAAGGTTTTGTCATAAAACCGGATGCTTACGGTCACGTAAATGCTTACGTAGTAGTAGCCACAGGAAGCAGCGGAGCAAGAAAAGCCAATGTATATAAATTCATTATCGATTATCATCGCCAGTGGGACAGTTCCACAGGGGAGCCGACCACTGTAGGTAGTGACACAGTGAAGATATCCAACTTCTCAGCTTTCTCCAATTATCCTGTACAGAATCCGGCTATAAGTTTCAGTACAGATGTTCAACAAATCGATTTGACGGCAGCAGCTACTACCGACAGACCACAACAAACCGTCACCATTACCAACGCAAATTATTTGCACGGCTCATGGCACGGTACCGTTACGGGAACTGACGCTGATGCATTTGATGTAACTATCTCAGAAAACACTCCGTTCTCAACAACGGCTACGGCTACCGTTACATTTAAGCCCGATGACAAAAGAGTGAACTACAACGCCTACCTAAGGCTACATTCCCCTCTTGCCACATCCAATGTGGAATCTAACGATATAGTTATCCCCATCACAGCAAAAAACAACGACATGGCAGTGGGTATAGACAAAACTATTCAGCCTGACTATAAACCAATAGTTTTGACCGATGGTAATACTATAAAAATTTTAGGTCCGGAAATCGAAAAAGCCGACTTATATTCCACATGCGGAAAATTGATAGGCTCATACGACAAGAACTGTTTCAACGCCAACTGCGCTAATGGAATATACCTGATTGCCATCTCTTATGGCAACGGTCACAATCATACTCAAAAAATAGTGATAAGATAAGAAGTCGTTTTGAATTTTCTTAAACCACTAACAACAAGCCCGGATGAATCATCACACCCGGGCTTGTTGTTATTTCAGTTTACCGCATTTCTACATAGGATCAACATCATAGTACAGGATTACCGATTTCATACGACTGTCTACGGTAAGCATATCTTCATATATCTTGCGCAATATTGTCTTCACCTTGGGCATAGATGCCTCATTCTCCATCTTCAGCACTATTTGACGAATGTAGAAATTCTGCACTCGCGCAACCATCGGAGCCTCAGGTCCCAACACCCTATGTCTGAACACTTCACGCAGCATATTACTGAATCGCACCGACATTTCGGTCAGCACACTATCATCCCGATGCTTTAGATATATATTTATTATCTTCGTAAAAGGAGGATAACCGAAACGCTTCCTTTCACCCAACTCATATTTATAAAAACCGGCATAATCATGCGACTTCACAAATCCTATTACCGGATGAGAGACATCGCTCGTCTGTATAACCACACGCCCTTGCTTACTCTTTCTTCCGGCTCGTCCGCTCACCTGCTCCATCATATCAAACGCTCTTTCGTCCGACCGGAAATCAGGAAAATTTATCATCGTATCGGCATTAAGAATTCCCACGGTGCTTACACCGGCAAAATCAAGTCCCTTTGTCACCATTTGAGTACCCACAAGAATATTCATCTTGCGTGACGAAAAATCTTCAATAAGTTTCTCATAACTATTCTTGTTTCGTGTAGTATCTAAGTCCATACGAGCTATTTTATCACCCGGGAACACAGTCTCCACTTCATCCTCGATACGTTCAGTTCCATAACCCACTATCTCTAAAGCCGGCATTTTACATGCCGGACACACCGAAGGCAATTGTATCGTATATCCGCAATAATGGCAAGAGAGAGAATTAACATGTTTGTGATAAGTGAGCGAAACATCACAATTCTCACACTTCGGTATCCATTCGCATTGTTTGCATCTCACCATAGGTGCATAGCCGCGCCTGTTCTGAAACAGAATCACCTGTTCACCTGCATCAAGGCTTTTTCGGCACAACCCTATCAGTCTGCCAGAAAACATCCCGTTCATCTCTTTCTTGCGCCTTGCCTCTTTAGTGTCCACCACCTCTACTTCAGGCATTTCAATATCTTCATACCGGGATAATAGCGATACAAGTCCATAACGTCCTGTTTCCGCATTATGGTAAGTTTCAATGGCAGGAGTTGCCGAGCCGAGCAATGTTTTTGCTCCGTGCATTTGTGCCAATACTATCGCTGCATTACGTCCGTTATATCGAGGTGCAGGTTCCTGTTGCTTATAGCTTGTGTCATGCTCTTCATCCACTACAACAAGCCCCAAATCGGCAAATGGAAGAAATACAGCAGAACGCACGCCAATCACCACACATGGTTCACTGCTATTGAGCAACTTCTTCCAGATGTCCACTCTCTCATTGTCAGAGAATTTAGAATGATATATTATCAACTTATCCCCGAAGAATTGTTGCAGTCGTCTCGTAAGTTGAGCAGTAAGCGCAATTTCCGGGACAAGATACAGAGCTTGCCTACCCTTGTGCAGCACTTCGTCAATCAGGTGTACATATACAGAAGTCTTCCCACTGGAAGTAACCCCGTGTAACAATGTTATATTCTTTTCCTTGTAAGATTCCCTTATTTCATTCAATGCACGCAGTTGATCGTCACTGAGACGTGGCTTTTCCTGAACACGCATTACTCTATTGGCAAATCGGTTAATCTCTTTTTTATATTGTCTTAACACTCCTTTTGCTATCACCCCGCTCAATACAGCCTGTGACACATCGGCTCTCGCCATTAATTCTTCTTTCTTCACTTCACGCGGTTCACCGGATTGCAACCATCTCGACAAGTCCAGATATGCCAAAAGGAGAGCCTCCTGTTTTGCACTGCGGTGAACCATGTCAAAATATCGATGCAACCCCGCTTCATCCCCATGCTTTAAATTCAAAGAAATAAGCGTCTCGGTCTTAGGGCGATAATTGTCAACCACTTTTTCAGCAACAAAAACAGCCCCCTTGTCAAGCATACGGCTTACCAATGCTCCTACATTTCTGAAACCTGTAGCTCCGGAAATTTCATTCAGCTGTACCTTATCACGCGAACTTATCAAGTCGTAGACGATGCGTTCGCGCTCACTTAATTTACACGTATCGGTATCTTCATAATCCGGATTTATAGCTATCACGGTCTCACTCTCCACCTTCAGACCCGCAGGAACTGCCGCCTTAAACACATCACCTTGCGAGCATAGGTAATATTCCGAAATCCATGCCCAGAACTTCAATTGAGGATGTCTGACAATCGGGGTATCATCCAACAATGCCGAAATTTCTTTAACCTCATATTCCTTAGGTTCATTATGATGAACCATTATCACGATTGCCGTATAATATTTCTTTCGTCCGAAAGGTACCAGCACACGACTACCGATCTTCACATCATCTATCACCTCCGGTATACGGTAAGTGAATGAACTATAAAGCGGCAGAGGCAAAATCACATCGGCAAATCGTATCATAATATAAGTTTTATTAATAAAGAACCTCTATTATAAAATTAATGTAGAGACAGAATAAATACCGTCTCTACATATTTCTATTTCGTTTATTTAAAATAAGTATGTTACAGAAATCTTCCAAGCGCGATTCTTTGCGCTGAAATCATCGAGTACTTTGGTCTTCAAGGCATAACTTAATCCCCAACATCGGCTTGCGCTCAACTGCACTTTACGCAAGATTTCAAATCCGACTCCTACATCCAATCCCAATTCTCCTCCGGCATATTTCATGGCATCTATTTTACTGTGTCCCAGCAGGAATGAAAACTCAGGACCGGCAAATAATATCGGCATAACCACGTTCTCCAATCCATTAAGATTCTTGAACTTGAATCGCAAGTGTAATGGTATTTCCAAATAATGAAGCATACAATTTTCTTTTCCGTAGCCATCCAATCCCCACACAGGACGCTCGCCCATGTGCAACTTTGCACCCTTTTGGCTATACAAAAGCGACGCATCAAACCCGAAACCTATACCGGGCATCATCAATTCGCCCATTACACCCACAGTTGCCCCTACTCCTTTATCTACTGTAAACAGATTCTGGTCAAAGGATAAATTGGTAAAGTTAGCTCCGGCAACCACACCCCAACGAGACTGCGCTACTGCCGAGCTTGCACCCAACATGGCAACACACAGCATCAATACCGATAATATTTTCTTCATCTTAATAATCTATCGTTTTAAATCTTGTGCAAATCTAAGATATTTTATTGTAACCACAAAAAAAATCGGCATTTCCACCTCCAACCATGGTCGTAAGGATTAAAATGCCGATACTTTTTAACTTGATTTTACATCTTCTTAGAAGAGATATGCAGCCGTTATAGTCCAATATTTGTTTTTGCCATCGATATTAGCCCCGTCTTCTGTCATCCCTGCCACTTGTAGTGTCTTAGTTAAACCGATTCCATAGCTTGCGCCAATCTGCAAATGTTTAACAAGTTCCACACCAAGACCGAAATTCCATGCCACATCACATTTTTTTGCTTTTACAAAATTTTCAATTTCGCTTTTTCCCGTCTTGAACGCAAAACTCGGACCGGTAAATATATAAGGAGTGATAATATTGCTCACTACAGGCAAGCCAATTTTATATTTCAGATTCAATGGTATTTCAATATAATCACGATTTAATTTATTGCCTTCACCATCTTTGAGAGATTCACGATGAACATACATCACCGAAGCATCAAAACCAAGGTTTATTACGGGTACTGTAAATTCACACATAAGTCCTGCGGTCAACCCTGCACGATTTTTTGAATTTGTCAAATCTTCAACTGCAGCATTCTTATCAAAATGCAATTTATTAATTGCCGTACCGACTTTTACACCAAATTTAAAACCTCCGGCATAAGCAGTAGAACTCATAAGAACAACTGCCACCGCTGCTAATAGTAATCTTTTTATCTTCATAACATTTTAATTTATTAGTTATATTTTGCACAAATATAAATACTTTTTCACAATCTACAAATTAACAACTTAAAGAAATCGTCTAAATTTATTTTTGAAAAACTTTAAAACACTTTCTTCCTTATAATAACAATTTAACGGACAAATTTCTTAACTTTGCAACATTATGAACGAAGAAACCAAACTACGTATAGAAGAAGACATAGTAAAAATGCTCAAAACAGTATTCGACCCCGAAATTCCGGTGGACGTGTACAACCTCGGGCTTATATATAATATAGATGTTCAAGACACCGGGCATGTGCGCATTGACATGACTTTAACAGCACCGTCATGCCCCGCATCGGAATTTCTAATGGAGGACATCCGCATGAAAGTAGAGAGCATAGAGGGGGTGAAAAGTCTTGACGTACAATTGGTCTTTGAACCGGAATGGGACAAAGACATGATGAGTGAAGAGGCTAAACTCGAACTCGGATTCCTTTAAACACCGAAGAACGAAAAACATTTACAGATACGGCATGAGCAAACCGGTTTATTTTCTTTCCGACTTTCATCTTGGAGCAAAATATTATGAGAATCCGCGCAAAGCAGAAATGCGTGTAGTACATTTTCTTGACTCCATAAAGGATAATGCCGATGAAATATATCTCATGGGCGACATTCTCGATTATTGGTATGAATACAAATATGTCGTACCCAAAGGATTTATCAGATTCTTCGGCAAAATAGCCGAGCTTGCCGATAAAGGCATTAAAATCCACTGGTTCATAGGAAACCACGATATATGGATTTATGACTACCTGCCGCAAGAACTCGGCATAGAAGTCATAGATGGAATCATGGAGAAAAGCATTCTCGGAAAGCGTTTTTTCTTAAACCACGGAGATGCCGTAGGTAAACGCAAACTTTCATTCCGGTTTATCCGGCATCTGTTTCGCAACAAATTCTGCCAAGCCCTATACTCGATGTTACCGTCATCGCTAACCATACCTTTCGCCCACAACTGGTCAAGCCACAGCCGGAAAACGGGTGGAAAATCAGCAGAACAACTGAAATGCAGTCTTGATAATATAGTAAATTTCGCTAAAGAACATTCTGCCGAGCATCCCGAAACAGATTTCTACATTTTCGGGCATTTACATATTGCCGCCGATGAAAAAATAAATGATAATACACGTTGCATTGTGCTTGGCGACTGGATAGACAAATTCTCATACGCCGTATTTGACGGAAACACTCTTTCCGTCAAATATTACACAGAATAACAAACAAAAAGGCAACATTGTTAATAAAACACAACGCAGCTACTGCCGACAATTTGCTACATCAACACAACCATATTGACATTTTTTCATATTCAGAGTGGCAAAACAATAGCTGCCACGCAATATTTTTCAGCAAAAACACATACCACCTAAAGAAGACAATTAAGAAATTCCGCATTAAAATCAAAAAACGAAAGCAAATTAACATCATTTAACCAATGCAAGAAAAAATTTCCATACCACTATCAATCAACAGATTAGCCTCACAAGATTTTTCACATCGCAATAAGCTCATCCAAAAACATATTTTAAAACATATTTTTTTATTTGCCCCAAACAAAATTCTGGGTGTATATTTGCGCCGTAAACCTAAAACAATCTTTTTTACCTTAAAAAAATTATACCTATTGAAGACCTAAAAAGCGACTTTGTGAAAAAGCCGCTTTTTAATTTTTTTATAACCTTACTTTTTACTTATTTTGCACAAAAGAAACCAAGAAGGAAATTAGCAAAATGACCAAATATGCAATAATAGTAGCAGGTGGAAAAGGTTCTCGTTTCGGGAGCGAAATTCCCAAACAATTCCTTCCGCTAAACAGCAAACCGGTACTGATGCACACAATAAACAAATTTGCAGAGCACAGCAATGTCATCATAGTCGTTTTGCCGGCAGCGCAGAGAAACGAATGGGAGAACTTATGCAAAATGCACAAGTTCAACATTCCTCATACTATTGTAACCGGTGGTAACACCCGGTTTGAGTCGGTCAAGAATGCACTTGACACAATCACCGTCGAAGAAAACGACTTGATAGCCGTGCACGATGGAGTGCGTCCACTTGTATCTGATGAGATTATCGAAAACGCCTATACTATAGCTCTCGCTCACGGAAGTGCCATCCCTGCAATCGAGACTATCGATACCATACGGCAACTTGAGAATGCAGGAAACACATCGAAGGTATTACCGAGAGCCTCTCTAAGAGCAGTACAAACCCCGCAAACTTTTAAAGCATCCATCCTGAAATCGGCATACACAGCCGAATATTCCAACGTTTTTACCGATGATGCATCTGTCGTTGAAACAGCGGGATACTCTGTAACCCTCATAAAGGGAAGTCCGAGAAATATCAAAATTACGCATTCGATAGATTTAATAATAGCCGAAGAGTTACTGAAAAATGAATGATATAGTACATCTTGACATAAAATATCTGAAAGGTGTAGGTCCAAAACGTGCCGAACTGCTCGCCAAAGAACTGGACATACACACATACTACGATTTACTGTATTATTTCCCTTTTCGATACATCGATAAAACTCACATCCATAAAATCAATGAAATTTCAGGTGAGATGCCATCGATTCAACTTAAAGGTCATTTTATCACTTTTGCAGAGCAGGGAGAAGGAGCAAAAAAGCGCTTACATGCACTTTTTGGGGATGGCACAGGCACAATAGAGGTAGTGTGGTTCAATTCGGTAAAACGCATGAAAGAGTCACTGCACACAGGAAAGGAATACATTATTTTCGGTAAACCCACACTATTCAACTCCCGTTACAGCATTTCACACCCCGAGATAGAGGATTTCAAGCCGGATGCAGAACCCAAAGGTCTACGCGGCGTATACACCTTGACCGAAAAAATGCGCAACCGTGCTGTATCCTCACGCACGATACAACAACTTGAAGAGAACCTTCTGTCATCTATTAAAAGCATCGAAGAAACTTTTCCAAAAGAAATCCTTGAACGCAACAAACTTATGGGGTTGCATGATGCACTGAACAATATTCACAAGCCTCGTTCCATTCATGACTTACAGCGAGCACAACTGAGGCTCAAATTCGATGAATTATTTTTCCTGCAACTGAATATCTTGAGATTTGCAAAATCACGCAGCATCAAGATCGTCGGATTCCGATTTACACGAATAGGCGAACATTTCAATAATTTTTACAATACCGCCCTACCCTTTGAACTCACCGAAGCCCAGAAAAGAGTTATTAAGGAAATCCGCAAAGACATGGGCAGTGGCAGACAAATGAACCGTTTACTGCAGGGAGATGTAGGCAGTGGAAAAACTCTTGTGGCTGTCATGTCAACTCTGATAGCTTTAGACAACGGCTATCAGGCATGTATAATAGCACCAACCGAAATACTTGCTACACAGCATTACGCTACAGTAAGTGAAATGCTGACCAAAATCGGTATAAAAACAGCTCTTCTCACCGGCTCCACCAAGAAGTCGGAAAGAGACATCATACACACCCAATTACTCAGTGGCGAACTCGACATATTGATTGGAACACATGCCGTATTGGAAGATACTGTAAATTTTCATAATCTCGGCTTAGTGGTAATAGACGAGCAACATCGTTTCGGTGTGGCTCAACGTGCAAAAATGTGGAAAAAGAACAGTACACCGCCACACATTTTGGTGATGACAGCAACCCCTATTCCAAGAACTCTTGCAATGACCGTTTACGGAGATCTTGACGTATCGGTAATAGACGAGTTACCTCCGGGACGCAAACCTGTCACTACCGTATTACGTTTTGACAACCACCGTCAATCGGTCTACCGATTTATCGGAGAACAGTTAAAGCTGGGCAGACAAATCTATATTGTTTATCCGCTTATCCAAGAGAGCGAAAAATCAGATCTTCGCAATCTTGAAGACGGATATGAAATCATTAAAGAAACTTTCCCAAGCTATCGGGTATGTTTCGTACACGGCAAAATGCGACCCGCAGAAAAAGACTATCAAATGCAATTGTTTGTAAGCCATAAAGCTGACATCCTTGTTGCCACCACCGTGATTGAAGTGGGAGTAAACGTCCCCAATGCAACGGTTATGGTAATAGAGAACGCAGAACGTTTCGGATTGGCTCAACTTCACCAACTTCGAGGAAGAGTGGGACGCGGAGCCGACCAGTCATATTGTATCCTCATGTCACACCAGAAGTTAAGTAAAGACACACGACATCGCCTGAATGTCATGACTGAAACAAACGATGGTTTTATTGTGGCTGAAGAAGACATGAAACTCAGAGGTCCGGGCGATATGGAAGGAACACAACAAAGCGGTATCGCATTCAACTTGAAAATTTCCAATCTGGCTCATGACGGACAAATTATCCAACTTGCACGAGATGCGGCATCTGAAATACTCGACAAAGATCCTGAGCTACGACTACCCGAAAACAAGAAACTTACCCAACAACTTGCTTTCCTCTTCCGCAAACAAGCCAATTGGAGCCTTATAAGTTGAATTAACAACCTATATGTTTGTAATGTAACCATCTAAAATATAGTTAATTATTTATAAACATCCAAATTCACACACAAAGATAAAACCCTGTAACTCAACACATTGCCACAACTCGCAGATTTTATCGGACAAATAGCACAATCATCTATTTTAATTTATCGTTTTTTATTACGGATTTTATTCACTAACTTTGAAAAAGTTTTAAACCTAAAGAACAATCATGGAAAAGACCTTAGTTATACTTAAACCATCGGCTATGGGGCGAGGAATTGCCGGTGAAGTTATCACACGATTCACCAACAAAGGATTGATAATAGCCGGAATGAAAATGATACAACTAACCGATGCTGTATTAGATGAGCATTATGCACACCTTATAGAGCGACCATTTTTCAATAGGATTAAAACTTCGATGAAAGCACTACCGGTTATTGTGATGTGCCTTGCAGGAATAGATGCGGTACAGGTAGTACGCACAATGACAGGAGCTACTAACGGCAGGAATGCCGCCCCCGGAACAATCAGGGGCGATTTCAGCATGAGCGGACAAGAAAACATAATCCATGCATCCGACTCAGTAGAAAATGCGAAGATTGAGTTGGCTCGTTTCTTCAAGCCCGATGAAATATTCGACTATACTCCTGCCTCAATGAATTTGCTTTATGCCTCCGATGAGATATAAAGCGCAGGAATTATAAAAAGATATTGAAAAAGATGAATTTTCTGAAACTTATTGCAATAGGAATTACTGCTGTTTCAGCTATTTGCACAACGCAAAGAGCGGAAAGTCAAAACCTGCAATCTGTTTCCGACTACAACAAGACCCATGCACGCCTGCTTGCATACCAATCAAAGGTACAGGATCAAATAAAGTTGACGGAAACTGAAATTTTCGCCAACCAATGGATCGAAGAAGAAGAGCCGGAAATGGACATTTACACAGAAGGATGGGACAGTAAATTAGTCAATCCATATAACCCAGCCAATGTCCCCGACACTAAAGTCATCGATGTAAGCAAATTCCACATACCTTGTCCGGGCAGAGTCACGTCACCATACGGCTACCGTCCGCGTTTCAGACGCATGCACAAAGGTATAGACCTTAAGCTACAAACGGGCGACACAGTTTATGCGGCATTCAGCGGACGTGTACGCTTAACCAACTACGAACGCCGAGGATACGGGTATTACATCATACTACGACACGAAAACGAACTTGAAACCGTATATGGACACTTGTCAAAATTCTTGGTAGAAGACGGACAAGACGTTAAAGTGGGACAACCTATTGCCCTTGGAGGAAACACAGGACGCAGTTTCGGTGCGCATCTGCATTTCGAGACCAGATATATGGGATATGCAATAAACCCTGCTGCTATTTTCGATTTCGAGAATAAAACCACGCACACCGATACTTACACTTTCGACAAGCGTACATTCAAGAAATCACGCGACTATTCACCTTCTTCAAGATACAAATCAAGCAAAGGCAAATATTCAGGAAAATCAACCTATAGAATACGTAAAGGGGATAGCCTTGGAAAAATAGCCGCACGACATGGTACTACAGTTAACCGCTTGTGTCGCTTGAACGGTCTGAAAAAAACATCAACACTGAAAGTAGGTAAAGTTATCAGAATCAGATAAAAATCTCATGATAATCGATAAAACAGATGCGCCCATAGTCAAACGACTACGGGCGCACCCTCTTTTTATCAAAACTCAATTTTTTAATTCTCACGAATTAACGTCTCCAATTCTTTTGCATCAGGATTTTCTGCAATTATCTTTCCTGACTTATCAAGCAAAAAAGATTTCATACCTCGGGCTAATTCATAACGCGAATACAATAGGGATTTCACTCCTCCCATGTCATAGAATTGCGCTGTGGAATCGAGACCGTCATTTTTCACTATCTCACGATACACCCCATAGGAAGTATCGAAATTAACAGCCACATAATCTATTCCTTCAAGATTTCTTACTGTTCTGTCATACATCATATTTGCCACACGAGAGTTAGCATCATTAGATTTCCAAAACGACAACAAAACATATCTTCCTTTCTTCTGCTGCAGCTCCATCTCTCCATTTTCATTCTCTACATTGAAGTTAGGCGCATAACACCCCAATCTATTATCGGTAGGATTGGAATTATAAGCAGAAAGAAAAATCAAGAACAGACACACAGTCACAATCTTTAAAACTGTTTTCTTCATTATCTGCATTTAAGTTCACAACTAAGATACCATTGCAATCTCTTTTGCCGGTATCTGCGCCGATTTTCGGCTTTAGTGCGCTATCTAAAAAATTCTCATTCTCCTATTAACGCACATTTTCACGGCAAAGATATAACAAAATATTTTATCCGGCAACATCCCCACATGTTAACGCCTGCGCAACACTCTGAAAAGCAATCCATTAAAAAGCCTCCCACAGCAAGCACAATTAACAGTTAAACACATTTTTGGTATAATGTTAACTACAAGACATAACAGCTGTTTAAACGTATTTACAAAGCCCTATTCAGCTTTAAAATTAACATTTCGCCGCCTTAGTTCAAATATTAAAAACACACCGGTTCTCATTAACATACTTTTAGAAATTGTTTTGATTTTATTTCGAGATTATTTTAAAGAACATTTTGTAATGGATTTTTCTTCAAATTGCGCAGGTTATTGCGAATGTTTCCAAATGTTACAGATGACAAGATGCCGTAAAAAGACTCAGAGAATCCGGAAACATCTTTTGCAGCAACAAAATATCTCATTAAATATAATTCAAAACGACTTCTTATAATATGCGAATTAAAAAAATATCACTAATTTTGAAGAACTATTAAGAAGTTTTTTAGAAGCTGTTTAAATTTTATATCAAATTATGGAAACAAACGACCTTGAGTTAATACTCATTAATATATCCGGCAAGGATCGACCGGGTCTGACTTCGGCTTTAACCGAGATTCTGGGCAAATACGATGCATCGATACTCGACATAGGTCAAGCAGATATTCACCACACACTATCTCTCGGTATATTATTCAAGACCACAAGTGAACAAAGTGGCAACATCATGAAGGAATTGCTTTTCAAAGCCGGCGAAATGAATGTATCTATAAGATTCTCACCTATCACAATAGAAGCATATAACGAATGGGTTAACCGGCAAGGTAAACACCGATGGATACTCACTATCCTCGGAAGACGTATCACAGCTAAACAGATTGCGGCAGTTTCACGTATTGTTGCTGAACAAGAGTTGAATATCGATGCAATACAACGTCTCACCGGAAGAATGCCATTGCATGAAGGTGAAGAGGCTATGGATAAATCATGTATAGAATTTTCCGTGCGAGGCACACCTATTGACAAGGCTAAAATGCAAAAGGAACTTATGGAACTTGCATCCGAACTTGAATTTGACGTTTCCATGCAAGAAGACACTATATACCGCCGCAGTCGTCGACTTATCTGTTTTGACATGGACTCTACCCTCATTGAGACCGAAGTCATCGACGAACTTGCCATGCGTGCAGGCGTAGGCGACGAGGTTAAAGCGATTACCGAATCGGCTATGCGCGGAGAAATAGACTTCAAAGAAAGTTTTACACAACGTGTAGCATTACTTAAAGGACTTGATGCAAGCGTCATGCGTGACATCGCCGAGAATCTGCCTATGTCAGAAGGTATAGAACGGCTTATGACCGTACTCAAACGTACCGGTTACAAAATTGCTATTCTTTCGGGTGGTTTCACTTATTTCGGAAACTACTTGAAACAAAAGTTCGGAATAGACTATGTTTATGCCAACGAACTTGAAATCATCGATGGGAAATTGACAGGCAGATATGTAGGTGATATAGTTGACGGCAAGCGAAAAGCCGAATTGTTGCGTCTTCTTGCACAAGTAGAGAATGTGAATATCGCTCAGACAATCGCCGTAGGAGACGGAGCCAACGATTTACCCATGCTGTCTATAGCCGGTCTTGGTATTGCTTATCATGCAAAGCCCAAAGTCAAGGCAGGCGCAAAGCAAAGTATTTCAACCATCGGCATCGATGGAGTGTTATATTTCATGGGATTCAAAGATTCTTTTATCACCGACAGCAGCAATAAACTGAATTAACCGTACATATTCAACTAAGTTCTACAAGACATGAAACGATTAGTAATCTGCATTTTCACAATACTGCTTACATCGGTCAGCATGATGCAAGCCCGGACGGTCGGTCTGGTTCTTAGCGGCGGAGGAGCCAAAGGTATAGCCCACATTGGAGTGATACAAGCATTGGAAGACAATGATATACCTATTGACTATGTCACCGGAACTTCGATGGGAGCTATTGTCGGTGGATTATATGCGGCAGGATATACGCCGCAGGAAATGATGAATCTGCTCATATCAAAAGAATTCGCCAACTGGTCGACCGGTGTGATAAATCCTGATTTAACTTATTACTTTGACAAAAGTACAGCTACCCCGGCATTCGCCACCATAAATTTCGCTTTGCGCGACACCACAAAACAATCATCAGGAATAATTCCGGCAAGCTTAATCAATCCTATCCCCATGAATTTTGCATTCATGGAACTATTCTCTGCTTATACTGCACAATGCAAAGGCGACTTCAATAACCTTTATATCCCCTTTAGGTGTGTGGCATCCGATGTGTTCAACAAGCGCAAATTAGTGTGCAGCAACGGAGACCTTGGCAATGCAATAAGAGCTTCCATGTCGTTCCCCATTGTATTCAAACCGATTTACAGCAACGGAATCCCGCTTTTCGACGGAGGTATCTACGACAACTTTCCGGTAGATGTGATGCGCAAGGACTTTGCTCCGGAATTTATTATAGGCATCGATGTGTCTACAGCAAGCTCAAAAGTCGATGTAAACAGCCTTGTAGACCAAGTGGAAGCAATGGTTATACAAGACCATGGAACGGTAATACCTGACTCATTAGGCGTGAGGATGAATCTAAACCTGAGTGAATTCGGACTTCTTGACTTCAACAAGGCAAAAGCCATATATCAAATAGGTTACAACCACACATTGGAACTTATAGACTCCATTAAAGGAAGAATCGACACCCGCATATCAAAGGAATCGCGTGCAATAGCTCGAAATACATTCAAAAGCAAGACACCCAAAATCATTTTTGACAACGTAAATGTTACCGGCACAGGCAACAGCATGCAAAACGAATACATTGAACAGCTGTTCAAATTCAAAGATAGTTCAAACTTCGATATTGAAGATGCCAAGATTTCATATTACCACGCAATTTCGTCAAAAAAACTTAAAGACCTCATACCGACAGCTACATACAACGATTCGACAAAGAAATTCACGCTCAACCTGAAAGCCACGCCTAAAGACAACTATTATGCAGGCATAGGCGGTTTCCTTACTTCATCTACCAACAGCATGATGTATCTCGGCGCAAGATACAGTACTCTGAGTCTAAATTCTTTTGATGCAGGTATCAAAGCATGGTTGGGTCAATCATATTATGCAGGTGAAACCGGAGCTAAAATATCACTGCGCACTCGCATTCCGTCATACATTGGCATTTCAGCGGTCGCATCAAAACAAAAATTTTATGAAAGCGACATGCTTTTCTATAGCGATGAACTTCCCACATTCATCATCAATTATGATAACCACATAAGGCTCTCATACGCTATGGCTATAGGTAGAAAAGCCAAACTCGACGCAAGTATCGCCTATGGTGCTTTGAAAGACCATTTCTATCAGTCTAACATAATAGATTACACTTCAGCAAAACAAGACAAGGCGACATACAGGCTCGGACAAATTAAAATCGCCATCGAGCGCAATTCATTAAACCATGAACTTTACCCTACATCAGGAAGCAAACTATCTCTGCAAGCAAGCGGTATGACCGGAAATTACGAATTTAAGCCGGCTCCTAACAACGACATTGAAATATCAGGTGAATATAAAAAGCTGTCATGGATTGATGCCGAACTTGACATCGAAAGTTACTTTCCCATAGGCAACCGTTTTATACTCGGTACACGCTTTAATGCATTGGCCTCAACCAAAAGACTCGTTGACAACTATACTGCAAACATTGTACAAGCACCGGCATTCTGCCCCACTCCAGCTACAAGCAATTACTTTAATCCCGCATTCAGAGCCAACTCATATATTGCAGGAGGTATAATCCCATTAATCAAAATAGCTGAAAATTTCCAGTTCCGCACCGAGTTCTACCTATTTTCACCTTTTAGGAAAATAACTGAGAACACCAAACTTAAAGCCGAATACGGAAAATGGTTTGACAATCTGTGCTACATGGGAGAAACCTCACTTGTCTACAACCTTTCGTTCGCATCATTCAGCATCTACGGCAATTATCTGAGTTATCCCAGTAAAAACTGGAATTTCGGCGTAAGTTTCGGTCTACTCTTCACTGCTCCCAAATTCCTACGCTAAACCACATTCCTCGAGCAAGGTATAACATACCCTCCGGCTCCATTGACACGTTATCGAGATTTATCACAAAAGATATTTCATATAAAAAAGCGTGTATCATTCTCTGATTATATGCCGATGATACACGCTTTAAATATATGTTCTTTATTTTTTATCCGCCGAAATCGTCGAAATGAATATTTTCTCGCTCTACACCAAGACTGTAAAGCATTTGATTCACAGTATTGCTCATCGGTCCCGGACCACACATGTAATATTCGATGTCTTCAGGCGCATCATGATTCTTCAAATAAGTTTCATACATAACCTGATGTACAAACCCCGGCGTATATTCCACACCGGCTGCATCGGCAGCAGGATCGGGACGATCAAGAGCCAAATGGAACTTGAAGTTGGGGAATTCTTTTTCTATCTGTAAGAAGTCATCGAGATAAAACACTTCATTCAAAGCACGCGCACCATAGAAATAATGCATCTTGCGGTCGGTGGTATGAAGCGTCTTTGTCATGTGCATAATCTGCGCTCTTAACGGAGCCATTCCGGCACCTCCACCTACCCATATCATTTCTTTCTTGGAATCGAATATAGGATGGAAGTCGCCATAAGGTCCGCTCATTATCACCTTGTCCCCCGGTTTCAAGGTAAATATATATGACGATGCTATACCGGGCATGACATCTTGAAATCCCACTTCAGGTTTCGGCTTGAACGGTGGTGTGGCAATGCGTACGGTAAGCATAAAGCGATCTCCCTCGGCAGGATAATTAGCCATTGAATAGGCACGCACTGTCTCTTCTGTATTCTTGCATTTTAAACCGAACAATCCGAATTTCTCCCAAGACGGAAGATACTCCTCTCCTATCGATTTCTTATCAATATCCTTATCATAATCCATTTCATATTCCGGAATTTTAATCTGGGCATAAGAACCCGGAATAAAGTTCATGTGCTCTCCTTCAGGTAATGCCACAATAAATTCCTTGATGAAAGTCGCCACATTCTTATTGGAAATCACGGTACATTCATACTCCTTAATTTCCAAGACCGAATCAGAAACCTCTATAGATATATTGTCCTTAACTTTCACCTGACAACCAAGACGCCAGCCCGCTTGTTGCTCCTTGCGACTGAAATGCACTTGTTCGGTTGGCAATATTTCACCTCCGCCTTCAGTCACACGCACACGACACTGAGCACAACTTCCTTTACCTCCGCATGCCGATGCCAAAAATATCTTCTGTTCAGAAAGGCTTGTGAGCAACGTACCGCCCACATTTACATCAAGTTCTTTCTTACCATTGTTAATATCGATGCGGGCAATTCCGCCTGCTACAAGATAATGCTTCGCAACAAGCAAAACAACCACAAGGACAAGAGTAACCACAAGAAATATTACAGCACTCGAAATTATTGTTAATCCCATAATTATCCCTCCTTTACAACTTTATACCAAGAAAACTCATGAATGCAATACCCATAAGTCCGGTGATGATAAATGATATTCCTATTCCTCGCAAAGGTTTTGGGATATCGGAATAGGATAACTTCTCCCTAATCGCAGCAATTCCCACTATTGCAAGTAACCAGCCGAGACCGGAACCTGCGCCATATACAGTAGCGGTCCATGCCGAACCTAAATCTCTCTGTTGCATAAAAAGACAACATCCCAAAATAGCACAATTCACGGCTATAAGAGGTAAAAATATACCCAAAGATGCATACAGCGATGGAGAGAACTTCTCTACAACCATTTCCACGAGTTGCGTTATAGACGCTATTACCGCAATAAACATTATCAATGCAAGAAATGACAAGTCTACATCGGCAAATTCTTCTCCGAGCCACATTAATGCCCCCGGTTGCAACACATAGGTATCAAGCAGATAATTAACAGGCAACGACACAACAAGCATAAAAGTGACCGCCACTCCCAAGCCGAAAGCCGTTTTCACATTCTTGGATACAGCAAGAAAAGAACACATACCCAAGAAATAGGCAAATATCATATTGTCGATAAAAATCGAACGTATAAACAAATTCAAATTTTCCATTTTCAACTGATTTTAGCGTTTTTTATTTTTCTTGCAAATCCTTATCATGTGCCCTATGAACCCAGATTATACAAGCCACTGTGATAAGAGCCATCGGTGGCAATATCATAAGCCCGTTATCCATATAACCCATATCGTAAAACGACTGTGGTATAACCTTACAGCCCATCAGAGAACCACTGCCGAGCAATTCACGAAAGAACCCCACTATCACAAGTATGATAGCATATCCGATACCGTTACCCACTCCATCAAGAAAAGCAGGCCAAGGTTTATTATTTAAAGCAAACGCCTCCAAGCGTCCCATAAGTATACAATTGGTGATGATAAGCCCGATAAACACCGACAATGCCTTACTCACTTCATACGTATATGCTTTAAGTATCTGATCCACTATAATTACAAGAGCTGCTACCACCACAAGCTGCACAATAATACGTATATTATTGGGGATGGTGTTCCTTATCAACGATATTATGACATTTGAAAAAGCCAACACAGCCGTAACCGAAATACCCATCACTATAGCCGGTTCAAGTTTAGCCGTAACGGCAAGCACCGAACAAATTCCAAGTATCTGAACAACCACAGGGTTGTTTTTGGACAACGGGTTAAATAATATTCCTTTATTATTCTTAGACAACATAACTCTCTTATTATTTAGAATATTCTTTTTGCAGTTTCGTTAAGAATGCACTATAATCGACAAGACAATCGGCAAGCATTGCCTGTACACCCTTGCTTGTAATTGTTCCGCCTGAAATAGCGTTCACATACTCAGCTCCGTCAACCGGTTTCTGTCCTGCTTTCATCACATCTATCGAACGGAATTTACCATCCTTATATAGTTTCTTCCCTTCAAATTGCGACTGAAAAGGTAATGCTGATATTTCAGCCCCGAGACCGGGGGTCTCTCCCGAGTGAGAAAAATACGCTCCATAAACGGTATCGCCATCGGCATCCACTGCCACATATCCCCATACAGGTCCCCACAATCCGGCACCGTAAACAGGTAGAATATATTTAATATCATCATCGGCAAGACGACATACAAACACAGGCAGCAAGCGTTCTCCGGCTGGTTTCTTAACCTCGCTTGACATATTTATCGCAAACGCATCGCCATCGGTCTTGTTCCCTTGATTGTCGACTACAAAACTTTCCGTTATATACTTACCGTAAATCGCTTTCACTTCACCTTCAGGTGCTGTAACATGAACTGCGCTAAGTATCTGCTGACGCTTATCATTGGCGATATTTTCGTCTTGCTTTGGTTTCAACATCATATATGTAACGGCAAGTACTGCCCCCACAATCACTACAAGGATTACGGAATAAAATATCGTATAAGTATTACTTTGCTTATTCATTGTACTATTTATTTTTTACTCGGTTAAGACGACGGCGAACATTCGCTTGCACAACACAATAATCGATAAGAGGAGCGAAAGTATTCATAAGCAATACTGCAAGCATCGCACCTTCAGGATAACCGCCATTATACACTCTAATCAATATAGCAAACACACCCACAAGGAAACCGTAGATATATTTACCTGTTTCGGTTCTTGCTCCGGTCACAGGATCGGTAGCCATGAATACTGCGGCAAACGCAAATCCACCGTAACATATCTGTTCGGTAGCAGTAAGCATAGACGCAGGATATAATGAAGTGGCAAACGCATGACATACACTGCCCATGACAAAGCCACCGGCAAACACCGACAACATCACTTTCCATGATGCAATACCGGTGAACAGCAATATAACTCCGCCTATGAGTATGCACAACGTAGATACCTCGCCCACAGAGCCGGGAATAAGCCCGACAAACGAATCCCATAATGTCACCGGATTACCTATGACATCGGTGATATTTAAGCTGTCACCTGTAGCAGTCGCTACCTGTCCCAGCGGAGTTGCACCCGAGAATCCATCTACTACAGTTCCCTTACCCAATCCAAGCACAGGTTCGGTCGCCACAAATACCGAATCGCCCGACATTTTAGACGGATAGCCGAAAAACAATACCGCACGAGCCACAAGTGCCACATTCCATATATTCATGCCTGTTCCTCCGAACACTTCTTTAGCAAATATTACCGCAAATGCTGTAGCAACGGCAATCATCCACACCGGCGTATTTATAGGACATATCATAGGTATCAATATACCACTCACCAAAAAGCCTTCCTGTATTTCATGCCCCTTTATTTGAGCCGCTATGAATTCTATGCCCAATCCCACAGCATACGACACGACTATACTCGGCAGCATAGCAGCCAATCCATATAAAAACTTGTCAAGAACAGACCCCTCAAGACCTACCGCCGTATAATGCTGATATCCCACATTGAACATACCGAAGAGCAATGCCGGAATCAACGCAATTACCACGGTTATCATTGTACGCTTCAAGTCTATACTGTCATGCACATGTACACCGGTTTTCCTTGTCGTATCGGGAGTAAACAAGAACGTTTCAAAGCCTTCAAACACCGATTGCAACTTGGCAAATTTACCGCCCGGCATAAAATCGGGTTTAATCTTATCTATATATTTTCTCAGTTTATTCATCATCAACTACTATTAGGTTATTCCATTTCCTTACGCAGCCTATCAAGCCCTTCACGCACAATTCGCTGCAACTCCAATTTTGAAGTATCGACAAATTCGCATAGAGCAAAATCCTCCGGAGCCACTTCATAAATTCCAAGTTGTTCCATTTTCTCGATGTCAAATGCCAAGATAGACTTTATCAAAAACTCACCATATATATCCATAGGCAGCATCCTATCATATTCGCCCGACATCACTATGGCACGTTCCGAGCCATTCAATTTCGCGTCGAGTGCAACACTTTTTTTGGGAAACAACCAAGAGAAGAAACTGCGATACACACTGAATTTCTTTGTACTCAACGAAGCCCAACCCATAAATTCCCCGAGATTGTCAATTTCATCTATAACCGTAACTTGCCTATAAGGGAAACGTAAATATCCTGTTTTATCTACAATATCACCCGTAAGCACATTCCCGCTTATAATCCGCAAATTCTCATTTTCCGCTATATTCCCATCTGTAATATCGGCAATGGATGACCCCATCACGCACTTCACATACTGCGGTGCTCTTACTTGTGAACCGGTAACAGCCACAACCGTATCAAACGGTACTACACCCGTGGCAAACAATTCTCCTATCCTTGCCACTGTAACCAAGTCAAGCATCCACACCGTCTCACCCTTGTTCACCGGTTTAATGTTTGCAGCTTGTATACCTGCATTTCCGGCAGGATGCGCACCCTCAAATATATTAACTTTCGCATTCTTGATATTCATCGGGAAACCGTTCCTTACACCCACATATACAGAACCGCTTGTAAGAGACGCAAGTACATCTATTCCTCGCTGCACATACGCATCCTTCCCCTCAAGTATCACCGAAAAATCAGGAGCTAAAGGAGCTGAATCAAATGCTGTGACAAAAATATCACGCGGTTCAATATTCGGATTAGGAATCACTGCATACGGACGTTGAGTTATACAAGCCCATAGTCCGCTCTCCAAGAGAACCGACTTTATTTCGCCCGACACATC
>X67_European_Roe__coassemble_85_pt1 | contig 22161 bp, 20 predicted proteins | sample X67_European_Roe__metabat2_low_PE_011 | metagenome-assembled genome bin X67_European_Roe
ATTTTATCCTGTCCGTATTCATCCATAAGGCGTTTTGTGTTGTCTTCCGGACTTGGCTCGACAAATACATGTTTACCCGGAGTTTCCTTTTTCTTGGAAACTTCATCGGTCAAGGTAACGTTGAAACCGGAAGCAAGAATAGTGACTTTCACTTGTTCTCCGAGTGTTTCATCAAATGCAACATCCCAAATGACGTCTACCTCAGGTGCGAAATTGCACATGAACTCGCGCATCTCGTCTACTTCGCTCATTACAAACCGTGTCTTTGCCTCGCGTGAGAAATATATGTTCACAAGGATACGCTTAGAGCCGTAAACATCACGGTTTTTCAACAGAGGAGAGTTGAGTGCGTCCTCGATGGCTTTAGTCATGCGTCGCTCACCTTCTCCGTATCCGGAACTTATTATTGCCACCCCACCGTTTTCAAGAGTGGTTTTGACATCGTTGAAATCAAGATTGATACGTCCTTCGCAAGTGATAAGTTCCGAGATGCTGCGTGCCGCTGTCGACAATGTATCATCTGCTTTGCCGAATGCGTTAAGGAAATCGCAGTCGCTGTATATCTCGGTAAGTCGCTCGTTATTGATAATCAAAAGAGCATCAACGTGCTTGCTCATTTCTTCGGCTCCGTTTAAAGCCTTGAGGATTTTCTTTTCTCCTTCAAACAGGAATGGAATGGTTACGATACCTATGGTTAGAACTTTATGCTCTTTTGCTATTTTTGCCACTACAGGAGCAGCTCCGGTTCCGGTACCGCCACCCATGCCGGCTGTGATGAAAACCATTCTGGTATCATCGTCAAACAGGCGTGCTATCTCATCGGCACTTTCTTCAGCGGCTTGGCGTGCCACATCAGGGATGTTGCCAGCTCCCAGACCTTTGGTTGTGTTTGGCCCGATAAGAACTTTTGTTGGAACATCCGATGCACGCAGAGCCTGTAGGTCGGTATTGCACACGACAAAAGATACACCTTTGATATTTTGCTTATACATGTGGTTGATAGCGTTGTTTCCACCACCTCCCACGCCAATCACCTTGATGATTTTCTTCAGCTCCATATCAGAGACAAATCCCGGGTCGCTTGTTATGTTGTCAGGCGTGTTATAGCCTTGATTTTCGTTTGGCATATCAGCTTATCTATGATGTTATTGGAATTTCGTGTTATATGTCACCTAAAAGCCCACGAAGTCAAACTTTTTGCAAAAGTACATAGAAATATGATTATATCGTGAATTTATTTGGTAACATTTTTTAATTTTTTATGCGTAAGCAGTTATTGGTTAGTAATTGTCGTCGCCGTCATCTTCACCCTCTTGAAAAATATTTTTGAAACCGGTGAGCAGCTTGCTTAATTTTCCTTTGGTTTTCTCTTTCTTCTTTTCGGTATCTTCGGTGGATACTTCAAGAGCGGGTTTGGTTGTAGATTGAACAGGCTCTGCTTTCTTCTCGATTTGAGTGAGACAATTACTGTCGGGAGCTATGCTTTCGGCTGCTTGCACGGCAATTGATACAGCTTGAATGTAGCTGTTGCTGTTTTGCGCTTTGGTGTCAAGGATGTTTACATGTGAAGGATAGCCGCCTCGTCGCACTTTCAATTTTGTGGTTTTTTCGAGTAGTTCTATGAAACCGTTCAAGTGTGAACCCCCGCCTATAAGCACGATGCCTGAGCCAAGTTCGTCAGCTTTGATTTCGGCATAATTCAGTTGTTCGTTTATATTAGCCGCTATTTCGCCGCTGCGGGCTACGACGTACTTTGATACATCGGCAACGGTAATGCCTTCCACCTGTATCGAATTGCTTGCATTGTCATTTGCCATTGCGTTGCCGATAGAGAGTTTTAATTCTTCAGCTTTGTCTTCCAATAGGTTGAGGCTCATGATGTCGCGTGTTATGTTGCGTCCGCCGAGTGGCAGTGTGGCAAGATAAATCAAGACATCATTCTTATATATGGATATAGTGGTGGTTTCTGCTCCGAAATCGATAAGCATACACCCTAATTGCCGTTCATCAAAGGATAATATACTGTTTCCCACGGCAAGCGGCGTAATGATAATGTCATTCACTTTTATATTAGGGTCGATTACTCTGTGCAGGTTGGTCTTGATTATCGATTTTCCTACTATGGTGTTCAGTGTAGCAGAAATGTCGGAACCGAAAGTACCTACCGGTTTTTTTACTTCGACATTGTCAACCATGAAACGGCGTGGTACGACATCTAATACATCAAATCCTTTCATGGATACCTGTCGCCCTTCTTGCAGCAGAGAGTTAATGGTTTCCTGTGTGATGGCTGTCTCTACGTCGAGATGGCGGTTAACCTGTGTGGTTACGTTTCTGATGGAACGTCCTGCCAGATTCATGTAAATGCTGTTAATCTTGGCTCCATTCATGCGGTTTTCAAGCCTATGAAGTACTTCGGCAATACAATGTTTTGCCTCTTCTACATTTTTTATGCATCCGTATCTTACGCTTTCGCTTGTAGGTACTTCTTCCACGGCAAGAATTGAAATATTTCCTTCGGGATATTCTTTCAGTGCGATAACTCCGGAAATCTTTGAGCTGCCTATTTCAAGTGCGGCTATGTATTGTTTTTTCTCCATATAATGATGATAAGCGTTTACGTCTTAAGTCTTATTGAAATTCTCAGTTGTTGTTTTTGCCGAAAGCGTTTGCCACTTTTGTTTTTGCGTTTCGGACTTGATGTTTTGTTTCTTGGGTTTGCGGAACGGAATCTTTAGGTTTCTCTCCACTCGTTTTCTTCATTACCGTTGTGTCAATCTTTGTAGAAATCGGTATATCTTTTCCCTCTTTATCCAATGTGGCGGGGTCGTTGATACCTTGAATTATGATGGATTCAACAGGTGGTGCAACTTCCTCTTCTTCCGGATTATAGATGATTTCTTGCTTAATCTTTTTTGTACGGCGGTTCGCTACGACTTGGTAATTCCATTTCAGTGTTATTGTGTCATAGGTAAGCCAACCTTTTACCGGCATTACTTCACGGTAGAATTTTTTCAATTTATTAAACTTGTTTTCGATGTTTTTGTTGTCGCCGAAGTTTATCACGTGTCCATAGATACATGGCACAATGAATATGTTGCCGGAATCTCTTACCGAATACATTGTAACTAAATCGTTCAAATCCTTGTCGTTCATTACGTATTCTGCTATGGGACGAACCATTAAGGCATCGGCGTGCTTGTTGAACTTTCCGCTTACGATGGGAACTTCGGCATGAAAGCGACTTGATGCGTTCATGTGCTTGCCGTCCTTGTTGAGGTAATACGTCTCTTCCCCGTCAAACACGCGCAAAATCGGTATAAGCTGTGTGACTGTGAGGTGAATTACGTTGTTGGGCATCAATACGCATTCGGCGTTTTCGATATATTCCGAGCTGTTCAACATTTCCTCTATTTCATCGGTGCTGATGAGAGAAACGTATTTGCCTTCGGGATGTAATCCCGAATTATTCAGCATGTTTATGATACTGCCTTCTGTGACAAAGGATACACTGTCGGTATTGACGATATCGATTGTGACAGCCTTACATTTACTGCCCGACAACTGAATATCCGCCCAAATAATACCGAAAACGAACAGACCTATAGCGAGTATAAGCCCGGTGTATTTAAGATATGTCAGAATTTTCTTCAGCATTACTCCTTATTATGTTGCAGATTTCCGGCAAATAGTCACAAATATCACCGGCTCCAACGGTTAATAAAACATCAAAGTTATGATTTTTTATTTTCTCTATCAAGTATTTTTTTTCGCAAATGCTTTTATTTGCGCATTTTATATCCTTTAGAATTATTTCCGATGTTATACCCGGAATGGGAAGTTCTCGTGCCGGATATATTTCGGTGAGCCATACTTCATCGGCGTATGACAATGCATTGGCAAATTCCGGAGCAAAATCGCGTGTGCGAGAAAACAGGTGCGGTTGGAATATCACACTCAGTTTGCGCTCGGGGTATAGTGCTTTGATACTTTTAATGCTTGCTCTAAGTTCATCGGGATGGTGAGCATAGTCATCGATAACTACGGGAAGACCTGATTCTTTAATCCAAAAATCGAAACGACGTTTTGCCCCTTTAAATGTGGCAATGCCGTTTTTAATATCAATGTCTGTCGTTCCTATAAGTTTGCATGCGGCTATAGCTGCAATGGCATTATCGATATTTATATCTATGGGAACGCCTAATTTTACATCGTTTATTCTGCCATCGGGATAAACGAAATCGAAAACGATGTCCCCGTTGCCTATGCGTATGTTTTCGGCATGAAAATCACCCTCATTGCGGGAGTAAGTGAATGTTTTTACTCCGTCTGAAGGACGAGGTTTCAGTTTCAATCCTTCATGAACAATCAAAAAGCCGTCATTTCTTATCAGTTCGGTAAAGTGTGCAAAACTTTCAAGATAAGCCTCCTCTGTACCGTAAATGTCAAGATGATCGGGGTCGGTGGCTGTGATAACTGCAATATACGGTTTCAGCCAATGGAATGAGCGATCAAATTCATCTGCCTCGATGACCGAATATTCGGTTTCGGGCGAAAGCAGCAGATTATTATTATATGGTTTTAATACCCCTCCCAAGAAAGCGTTGCAACCGATGGGTGAGTTGTGCAGGATGTGTCCTGCCATGCTTGATGTGGTGGTTTTGCCGTGAGTGCCGGCGAAACACAGTCCTTTGGAGCCGGCAGTAATCATTCCTAATACTTGGGCGCGTTTCATTATCGTGAAACCATTGTTCTTAAAGAAACAAAAACCTTTATGCTCTGCCGGTACAGCCGGAGTGTAAACCACTAATGTGGTTTCCGGGTTGCGGCAATAATCGGGAATGAGTTCGTCGCATTCATCGTAAACGATTTCCACTCCTTCTTTTTCAAGATTACGTGTAAGCTCGGTTGCTGTGCGGTCATAACCGGCAACTTTCTTTCCGATTGATAGGAAAAAACGTTCCAATGCAGCCATGCCAATACCTCCGGCGCCTACAAAATATATTGATTTATAGTCTGTTATCATATTGAAACCTGTTTATAGTCTGTTATTATATCAAAAACTTTGTCGACAATGCGTTCTGCAGCATTTTGCAAAGCCATTTTTGAGATGTTTTTGCTCAGTGAAGCAAGTGTCGGCATGTCGTTGATTGTGTGCAGAATTGTGTCGATAAGTTTTTCTTCGCTTTCGGCATCTGAAACCATAATGGCTGCATTCTTGTTGACGAGAGCAAGAGCGTTTTTCGTTTGATGGTCTTCTGCCACATTGGGAGACGGTACAAGGATACAAGGTTTTCCGAGCAATTGCAGCTCGGAAATGGAGCATGCTCCGGCGCGTGACACCACAAGATCGGCGGCACGGTAGGCAACATCCATGTCGTTTACAAAAGCCATTTGTATTACGTTTTCCGCTGAAGATTCTTTCAACGCTTTACGGCACTCCTCGTCATAGAATTTTCCAGTTTGCCAAATGACTTGAATATTGCTCGCTTGCGCTATCTGTTCAAGTCCTTGCTTGATGCTGTTGTTTATAGTGCGTGCACCGAGACTGCCTCCTATTACAAGAACAGTGGATTTATCGGAGGGTAATCCATATCGGGCTTTTGCCTCTTCTTGTGACAGTGTGCAGTCGAGAAGGCTGCTGCGAACCGGATTTCCTGTAAGCGTGATTCGTTCTGCGGGGAAGAATTGTTCCATTCCTTCGTATGCCACGCATATTGCTTTTGCTTTCTTGGCAAGCAGTTTGTTGGTAACTCCGGCATAAGAGTTTTGTTCTTGAATGAGTGTAGGGATATTTTGCTTTTGTGCAGCTTTCAGCATAGGACCGCTTGCATAACCTCCCACGCCGATGGCTATATCCGGATGGAAGTCTTTCAATATTTTTTTTGCTATAATCATGCTTTTAAGCAAACGGAAAAGAACCTTGAAATTCTTTAAGATATTTTTCCTGTCGAAACCGCTTACCGGCAGTCCTATTATTTTATATCCTGCCGCAGGCACTTTTTCCATTTCCATGCGATTCTCTGCACCTACAAAGAGGATTTCGGCATTGGGACAACGCCGCTTTATCTCTCCGGCTATGGAGAGGGCGGGGAAGATGTGTCCTCCTGTTCCTCCTCCGCTTATCAGTATTTTAGGGTTGTCGGTATTCATGACTATTGGTGTTATTAATTTGATTGATATGGATTTTCTGCTCTCAAATCTTCGGGAAGTTCGCGAATTTCAGCTTTCACTTCCTTGATTTTGTTGTTTTGTACGGCATATCGGCTTACACTCAGCATCACCCCGAATGCTATGCTTACCATAAGAATTGAAGTACCGCCCATTGAGATGAGGGGCAGAGGTTGACCCGAAACAGGGAACAATCCGGTGTTGATACCCATGTGGAAGAAGGCTTGCAATGTAATCATTACCGCCATTCCCATAATAAGGAGTGCCGGAAACGCTCTGGAGCATTTCTTTGCTATCATTTTGGCTCTGGCTATAAGAAGCAGAAACAGAGCGAGAACGACAACACCGCCTATTAATCCTAACTCTTCTATAATGATAGAGTAAATGTAGTCGGAGAAAGCGAGGGGCAATCGGCTGCATTCACGCGAATTTCCGGGACCTACACCGGTGATGCCTCCATGAGCCTGTGCTATACGTGCATACATCTCTTGACTGTTTTTTCCGTTCATTTCCTGATCTATCAGATCCGGTCCAGTGAAGAATCTGCGAAGTCTCTGCTCCCATGTGTTTCCGCGTCCTGCTTTATCATCTTTTTCATCAATTATGATAGTGTCTTCGCCATATTCATTCATTGCTGTTATTTCTGTTCTGAGATTTTCTTTCTTCTCATCGTTTATGTTTTTGATAAAGAAGAATAAACCTGCGGCAAGTGCATAGACAAGTATAACTATGACAATTTTCCTTTTTTGAACTCCGCCTATAAGCATCATTGAAAAAGATATGCCCATAAGCAGCATTGTGTTGGTGAGACCTTGCAGGAATATAAAAGCGCAGTATATAAGTACGAATATGGCACATAATGTAACGCCTCGATTGGTTACACCTTTAACCATCTGATTGCGTGCAGTGAACCATGCTATAAGGGTTACTATCGATAATTTAGCCATTTCGGCAGGCTGAATCGAAAAACCTATGCCCGGCAGGGTGAATGAGCGTTTAGCTCCGTTAATATAATCTCCTATGAGTTGTACCGTCACCATTGACAACAGTGTTGCCAGTGCAAACAAGGCAATCCACGGGGTGAACTTCTTGTAGTCGGTGCGTTGAATCAGAAAAAGCAAAACAAATCCCATAACGAGCATAATACAATGTCGCATGATAGGGCGATACATATCCATGCCTGCTCCTGAAATTTCACGGCTTGAAGCACTGAAACACTCTATAATGGATATGAGTATGAGTGATATGTATATTCCCCAGATGAAAGGGTCACCTTTTTTGTTTTTATCTTCGGTGACGACCGTTGTGGATTCTATTGATGTTGGTGTGATTGTTGAAGACATTGCTGAAATTGTTTATTGTTTGTTGTTCTTAACCATTTGATGTACTTGTTCCTTGAATTGCTTTCCCCTGTCTTCGTAACTATTGAACAAGTCGAAACTTGCGCAGCATGGTGACAGAAGAACCACATCGCCCGGGACTGATAATTCACGACATTTTTCCACTGCTTCTTGCATGCTGCCGGCATCGGTGATTATGGGTACTTTGTTGTCAAAGAATTTGTGTAGTTTTGAGTTGTCCACGCCCATGCACACTATGGCTTTCACTTTATCTTTCACGAAGTTTTCTATTTCGGAATAGTCGTTGCCTTTATCTTTTCCACCGAGTATGAGAATCGTGGGGGATTGCATACTTTCAAGTGCATACCAGCAGGAGTTTACGTTTGTCGCCTTGGAGTCGTTTATATATTTTACACCGTTGATTGTGGCTACATATTCCAAGCGGTGTTCTACAGCTTCAAAGTCTTCCAAAGCCTTGCGTATAACATCTTTTTTAATATCAAGGATTGACGCAGACAATCCGGCTGCCATTGAGTTATATAAATTGTGTAGTCCTTTCAATGCGAGTTCTTCGCGCGGAACTCCTATATGCTCGGTGGAGGTGTCTATTACAAGTTCTCCGTTTTCAATGTATGCTTTGGTCTCGTTGCTGTGCTGTTCGGAGAACGGATACATGCGAGCTTCTATTTTCAGGTTCTTGAGTTGAGCCGCTATTACCGGGTCATCCTGCCAGAATATGAAAGAGTCTTCTTCGGTCTGATTACGAAGTATCCTGAACTTTGCCGCCACGTAGTTCTCCATTTTATAATCGTAGCGATCGAGATGGTCGGGAGTTATATTCATCAGCACGGCGATATTAGCTTTGAACTCATACATGTTGTCGAGTTGGAAACTGCTCAATTCGATAACGTAAACGTCGTGCTGTTCTGTTGCCACCTGATAGGCAAGGCTTTTCCCGACATTGCCAGCAAGACCCACATTAAGCCCTGCTTCTTGAAGAATATGGTATGTGAGCAGTGTGGTGGTGGTTTTACCGTTGCTACCCGTTATACACACCATTTTGGCATCGGTGAACCGTCCCGCAAATTCAATTTCGGATATGACGGGTATATTCTTACCTATGATTTTCTGCATTATCGGAGCGTTGTCGGGGATACCGGGACTTTTTATAACTTCGTCAGCCATAAGTATCTTGTCTTCGGAATGCTGTAGCTCTTCCCAGTCTACATGGAACTGCTCTAATTTTTCTTTGTATTTTTGGGCGATGTTGCTCATATCGCTTAACCATACGTCAAAGCCTTTTACTTTTGCTAATATTGCTGCGCCGGTGCCGCTTTCTCCGGCTCCAAGCACTACGATACGTTTCTTTTCCATTATCGTATTTTCAGGGTTACAAATGTTAATACTGCGAGGAATATAGCGATTATAAAGAACCGCATTACAATTTTTGACTCAGGGATGGCGTTGAACGGTTTCTTGAAAAGCACGTGGCTTTCTACGGTTCCCTGAGTTTGAAAATGGTGGTGAAGAGGTGTCATTTTGAAAATGCGCCGTCCTTCACCGTATTTTTTCTTGGTGCGTTTGAAATATGCTACTTGAAGCACCACCGAAAGATTCTCTACTACGAAGATGCCGCATAGGATGGGAATGAGCAATTCTTTGCGGATGAGTATGGCGAATACTGCAATAATACCGCCGAGAGTGAGACTGCCGGTATCTCCCATGAATACTTGTGCAGGATAGGAATTATACCATAGGAAACCTATCGTTGCACCAATGAAAGCCGCAGCATATACCACTAATTCTTCGCTGCCGGGTATATACATGATATTCAGATATGACGAATATATCACGTTGCCGCCTAAGTAGCACATTATGGCAAGTGATGTGCCTATTATAGCCGAAACTCCGGTAGCAAGTCCATCGACACCGTCGGTCAGGTTTGCTCCGTTACTTACTGCGGTGATGATGAAAATAGTTACCAATATGAATACAATCCATCCTCCGGTTTGCGCATGCTTTCCCATCCATTTTGTCAGATAGGAATAGTCGAAGTTGTTGTTTTTTACAAATGGGATAGTGGTCTGTGTGGCCTTGATGTCCTCAGTCTTGTATTCTACTACAGTTTCGTTGTTCGTTTGATTGATTGTTTCTACGTTCTCACGCATTACAATGTCGGGGCTTAGGTACATTGTAAGTCCTACTATAATGCCGAGACCCACCTGCCCTATGACTTTGAATTTGCCTTTCAACCCGTCTTTATCGTGATGAGCCACTTTGATGTAATCGTCGGCAAAACCAAGCAGTCCGAGCCATAGCGTGGATATTATCATGAGAATCATATAGATGTTCTCTAATTTACCTAATAACAGACATGGAATCAGAATGGAGATGATTATGATGATACCTCCCATAGTGGGTGTGCCTTTTTTGCTCATTTGACCTTCCAAGCCGAGGTCGCGTATTATTTCACCTACTTGCATGAGTTGTAATTTCTCAATAATCCGCTTGCCTATCACCATTGAGATGAATAGTGACAGAATAAGAGCCATTCCCGAACGGAATGAGATGTAATCCATCAGCCTTGCACCGGGGAAATCGTATTCGGATAGTAGTTTAGCTATATAGTAAAACATGGCAGTTTATATTTCGTTGTTGAAAATTTCTATTAATACTTCTTTGTCGTCAAAATGGTGTTTAACGCCGTTGATTTCTTGATAATCCTCATGCCCTTTCCCTGCAACAAGCACGACATCTCCCGGTTGAGCCAAGAAAGTCGCTGTGCGTATAGCCTCTTTGCGATCGGTTATTTTGAGAGCCTTCATACGCATATCGTCGTCAAGTCCGGTTTCCATATCTTTGAGTATATCCTCAGGATTCTCGTTTCGCGGATTATCGGAGGTGAGTATCACCCGGTCGCTGCGTGTGGCTGCTTCTTGAGCCATTAAAGGACGTTTGCCCTTGTCACGGTTTCCGCCGGCACCCACTACGGTGATGATTTTACCTTTGTTCCCGATGACTTCTTTTATGGAATTAAGAACGTTTGCAAGTGCATCGGGAGTGTGAGCGTAATCGACTATAGCAGTATATCCGCGAGGTGAGACAAGTGTCTGGAAACGCCCGGCAACGGGTACAAGTTGTGTTATGGCAATGAGGATGTCTCTTGGACTGAATCCGAGTTGCACAGCCGAGCCGTATACGGCAAGCAGGTTGTAAGCGTTGAATTTTCCGGTAAACATCACTTCTATATCGTTTCCGTTTATATTGAGTGAAGTGCCGTTGAGCCGGCTTTCTATGATTTTACATTTATAGTCGGCTATGTTTTGTAAAGAATAGGTGTATTTTGCGGCTTTTGTGTTCTGGAGCATGTATGCACCGTTTTTGTCATCGGCGTTTACAAGTGCAAACGCATCTTCGGGGAGCATGTCAAAGAACATTTTTTTTGCGTTCATGTAATTCTTTACAGTCTTATGATAGTCAAGATGGTCGCGTGTGAGATTGGTGAACACTGCGCCATTGAAAGAAAGTCCGTCTATACGGTGCTGGCTGCAAGAATGTGAACTTACCTCCATAAATGCGTATTCACATCCAGCTTCCACCATTTCGTTTAGCAGTTTGTTTAGAGACAGCGAGTCGGGGGTGGTCTGAACAGCGGGAACTATCCGCTTGTCGATGATGTTACATACCGTGGATAACAGCCCTGCTTTATGTCCGAGTAATTGAGCGAGTTCGTAAAGCAGCGTGGCGGTTGTGGTTTTTCCGTTGGTTCCGGTGACACCCACAAGTTTCAAGTGAGACGAAGGGAAATTATACCACCATGCAGCTATATCAGCCAACGCTTCAGAACTGTTTTTAACGAGAATATAACATATCTCAGGGCGTATCTCTTCGGGCAGAACTTCGCATACAACAACGCTTGCTCCTTTTTCTATCACTTCGGGAATAAAAGCGTGTGCGTCTATATTAACTCCGTTGACGGCTACAAACAAAGCCCCTTCTGCGGCTTTGCGCGAGTCGCAGATTACATCGGTTATGACTTTATCGGTTGACCCTACGGTCTTTATTACCGGTGTTGTAATTAAAAGTCCTGTCAGATCCTTTTTCATAATTATAGTCTCAGTTTGAGATTGATTTTTTGTCCTTGATTGTATTCACTGCCGGCTTTCAGGCTTTGTGCCACTACATAACCTGAACCGCTTATGCTGGTTGATAATCCGCTGTTCTCAAGTATGGATATGGCTTCTTTTGCAGAAAGACCTATTACATTGGGGACTAATCCATTGCCCGGATTTGCCGGAGTAACGAAACTGTTGCTTGACTTTACGCCGAGATTTGAAAGTCGTTTGTTTGAACTCTTTTTGTTACTTGCGTAGAATGTTGTGGTGGCAACAGCTTTTTCGTTGTCGGTCGTAAAGTCGGAACTGTTTCCTAACATTCCTCTTGAATACATTCTCAAGGCAGTATTCTTCAGAACCATTCCGCTACTGCGTGCAGCTCCTCTGTTGGCTCCGTTGATAAGTACCATACATGTGTATTGAGGGTTTTCGTATGGGAAAAATCCGCAGAAAGCGAGACGTTTCTTGTTGGAATAAAATACTTTACCGGTATTGCGGTCTCGTTCGGTTACATAACATGTTCCCGTTTTTCCTGCTATTTCGACAAATTCGTTTTGTAGAATCTTTGCAGTGCCGCCTTCTTCCCATACTACATCGTGCAGCATGATACGTAGTTTTTCGGCATTCTCGGGTGAGCACACCTGCTCTCTGATATACGTTTCGGGTACGACCGAGTCTACTTCACCGTTGTAAAGGAATTTGTCCACCAATCGAGGGCGGATGTATTTGCCGTCATTGGCGATTGCATTGTACATGGCGAGTGTGCATATTGGCGGAATTTTGGTGGCATATCCGTATGACATGCGTGACAGTGATATTCGATCCCAGTTCTTATTACCGAGACTGTCGATTTGCGGTATGCGTTCGTATGCTATGCCTGTTTTCAACGGCTCGAAGAATCCCATTTCTTTAAGCCGTGAATAAAATTTGCCGGGTTCTTTTTCATATTTACTGAGTATTATTTTTGCCATGCCGATATTTGAAGATGCCCCGATTACTTTTCTTATGGGCATTGAAGGGTAACCGTGTGAGTCGGTAATGGGACGACCTCCGGCATAAGCATAAGAGTAGCCTGTGGCAATGACTTTGTTTATATCGTTTACAATGCCGTCTTCAAGCGCAATCATCATGGATATGGGTTTCATGACCGATCCGGGTTCATAGCCTAATGTGGCATGTATTCTGCCTTCGGTGTAATCTCGTTCTTCTTCGTCCCATTCAAGGTTGGTGATTGCCTTTATTTTCCCGGTTTTTACTTCCATGAGAATGGCAGTACCCCATTCTGCGCCGCTTTCTTGGCACATTTTGTATAATTCGTCTTCAAGAATGTCTTGTATGTTTACATTTATGGTGGTTACAATGTCATATCCTTTCTTTGCCGGAGTTTTCTCCCAGTTTACGATTCTTCCGGTGAGCTGTTCTTTCTTGGTTTCGCCGGGAATACCGTAAAGGAAAGAGTCAAGCGCACATTCCAATCCGCTCACACCTCTTCGGCTCTTGGAATTGCGGCTTTCTCCCACTTCTCCTATGCTGCGTTCTGCCATTGTACCGTAGGGTTTGCGGCGACGAGTATAGGTGTCGTAGGTAAAGCCTGTTCTGTTTTTACGATCTTTCAGGTAAGGAAAGCTCTTCAATCTCATGTATTCTGTATAGGTGAGACCTGTGAAAAGCACGTGTGAACGATCTCTGAATTTTGAGGTGTCTCTTTTGCTGTTGGCATATTTGTTTTTGCGTGCAATTGTACGCTTGTCAAATCCGTAATATTTTGCCATAAGTTCTTTTTTCCACTCCGATGCAGTTTTGACTGTACCTCTCTCTTTACTGAAAGCGGAGAGACTGTCACAAAGTTCATCGATGTGTTTAGCCAGCCTTGTATCGGTTATACCTTCAGCTCCCCAGTCGATTATTGCTTTGTAATATTGCAGATTGGCGGCAAGGATAGAACCGTCATCAGCGAGCAGCTTGCCACGCTCAGGCTCTATTTTGCTCGTTTTCATCAGTATTTTTGATGCCTTTTCGTTCCATTTGGTTGATTTGACGATAGTGGTGTCTGCCATAGTGTAAACAATACCTATGGCAACAAGAATGAGTAAAAACGTTATGAAATTGTAACGGCTCAGGATATAGCTCTTGTTTTTCTGTTTCTTTTTCATTTTCCGGCGAGTTTAAAAGGTGGTTGTTCTGCTGTTTCTAAATTGAGTTTCATAGAGTCTACAAGCGATTTCATTTTAGCCTCTCTGATTTGTGACTTGAATTCTGCACTGTAGCGTACGCAATCGGTTTTTGCATTATTCAGTTCGTTTTTCAGTGAAATGATTTTTTCTTTTCGCAGTTGACATGTGTATTTGGCTGAAATATACACGAATGAGATGACGAGAACCAAAGAAATCGTAACCCAATGTTTCAAGAAAAAATCAGAAGACACTATTCGTCCTTGCTTGATTTGCTTTATAATGTTGTCTTTTTCTTTTTTTGTTGCCATGTCGTAATTCTTTTTTTTGGGGTGTGGGTTATATTTTCTCGGCTATTCTTAATTTAGCACTTCTCGACCGCGGGTTATATTCTACTTCTTCATCGGATGCCGTAATCACTTTGTTGTTGACGAGACGGAAAGGTGTGTTTATTCTTCCGAAGAAATCTTTTTCCACTTTGCCCTCGATATTCCCGCTTTTGAAAAAGTTCTTGACAAGCCGGTCTTCAAGTGAATGATATGTAAGTATCACCAGTCTGCCTCCCGGTTTCAAAACTTTGACCGATTGTTCCAAAAGCGACTTTAGCACGTTTATTTCGTTATTGACTTCGATTCTTAGAGCTTGGAATACTTGAGCCAGTTCTTTTTTTTCTTGTGCAGGCTTTATGAATGGCTTTATGATTTCAAGCAGCTCGCCTGTGGTGTTTATTGTCATTTTATCGCGTGCTTTGACTATTGCCGCAGCTATTTTTCGCGAAGTTTTCAGCTCGCCGTAGAGGTATAGTATTTGCGCAAGCTGTTCTTCGCTGTAATTGGCGATAATCCATCGTGCGTCTTTTTCTCCTTTTTGGTTCATTCTCATGTCGAGTGTGCCATCGAAACGGAAAGAAAAACCTCTGCTGCTCTCGTCGAAGTGGTGAAACGATACACCTAAGTCGGCTAAGATGCCATCGGCTTGTTTTACGCCGTGGTATCTCATGAAGTTGGAAATGAAAGCAAAATTACTGTAGACGAATGTGAACCGCGGGTCGTCTATGGCATTGGCTATTGCGTCTTGGTCTTGGTCGAAACCGTACAGGTGTCCCTTTTCTCCTAAAAGATTCATGATGGCGCGGGAATGTCCGCCGCCGCCGAATGTTACATCAACGTAAGTGCCGTCGGGCTTAATGTCAAGTCCCTCGATGCATTCGTTCAAAAGAGCCGGAATGTGATAAACAGTTTCACTCATTTTTTCTTGTCGGTTTACAACTATAAATACCTGCGTTTTTTGCCTATAATACTCTGATTGTTACAGTGCCGATTCGGCACTTACGATTCAGATTGTAAAGTTAAATATTATTCCTTGAAATTTACAAATCAAAACTCACTTTTTTACACATTATTATAAAAAAGTTATTAACAACCCCCTGAGAGATGATTTTTGTTTGCAAATGTAAACAAAAGAATAAAGAGAAAAAAGGTTTCTGTTTATCACAAAAAAAGCAGATAAAGCTTTGTTATGTAGTTGATTGCTTTATCTGCTTTTCAAACTTTATAGAGAGTTCCTGAGAATTTTTGCAAGTTCAGTCACACCCTCGGTTGCTTTCATGGGAATTACCGTTATATTGCGGTCGCTTGGAACTTGCGCAGGGTTGGGGTCTATGTAGTATATGGGAGTTCCTTTACGCACATAATACAGCAGGCTTGCAGCAGGATAAACCACCAATGAAGTGCCTATTACCACAAAGATGTCGGCTTCTTGAACCTTCTCTACGGCAGGTTGGAAATTCGGAACATCTTCTTGGAAAAATACGATATGAGGGCGTACCGGGTCGCCGTATTCATCGCGTGTGTCGATTGATGTGTGTAGGTTTGTCTCTTTGAGTTCGTAAATTCTTTCGGGGTGTTTCATGGAGCGAATTTTCATCAGTTCGCCATGTAGATGCAGAACCTTTGATGAACCGGCTCTTTCGTGCAGATTGTCCACGTTTTGAGTTATTATCTGCACATCGAAATCTTTCTCCAAGTCCTTGAGTATCAGATGGGCGTTATTGGGTTGGACTGTGAGCAGCTGTTCACGCCGCTTGTTGTAGAATTCGTGTACCAATTCCGGATTTTCGCGGAATCCGTCGGCGCTTGCCACTTTCATTACCGGATAATTCTCCCAAAGTCCGCCTGCGTCCCTGAAAGTGCTTACTCCGCTTTCGGCACTTATTCCTGCACCTGATGAGATTACTAATTTTTTCATTGTTAAAAGATTGTTACTTGACAAAACTGTTTTATGGGTTGATTTGTTTGGCTTCAAGAAGATTTGCCTGAGAAAAATCAACTTTATTGACAAATTTAATATTTTTTATTCAAAATATAGTTATCAAGAAATTAATTAAATCTAACTTTGTAACTTGATTGTCAAAAAGGATAAATTTAAATAATATATTGAAAGCAAAACATGGAAATGGATAAATTGAGTTATGCGTTAGGCTTGAGCATGGGAAACAACTTTCAACGCTCCGGAGTAAGGGCATTGAATACCGATGATTTCGCTGCGGCATTAAAGGCTGTTTACGGCGGAGCTGAAATGCTGATGACTTATGATGAGGCAAAGCAGATAGTAAATGACTATTTTACACAATTGGAAGAGGATACCCGTCTTGCCAATAAAAAGGCTTGTGAAACCTATCTTGCGGAAAATGCTAAGCGTCCGGAGGTAAAAGTAACAAAATCGGGTTTACAATACCAAATTATTAAGGAGGGTGAAGGTGAATCGCCTAAGGCTTCCGATACAGTGAAAGTACATTATACCGGATGCCTGATTGACGGAAAAGTGTTTGATAGTTCTGTTCAACGTGGCGAACCTGCGGTGTTTGGTGTGAATCAGGTTATTCCCGGATGGGTAGAGGCTTTGCAGATGATGAAACCCGGAGCGGAATGGAGATTGTTCATCCCGTCGGAACTTGCTTACGGGGCTAATGGAGCAGGTCCTCTAATCGGTCCTGATACGGCGTTGATTTTCGATGTGCAACTTATTGAAATTATGAAGTAATAAAATAAGTAATAAAATAAAGAATAAAACAATTAATTGATTATGAAAAAGTTATTTTTAACGGCAGCAATCGTTATGGGACTTGGCTCATTGGCAAGTTGCAACGGAAACAGTTGTAAGGTTGAGAAAGATCCTCAGGTGGATACCCTTAATGTTTTACTTGGTGAAATGTACGGTTATGGTGTGGCTGGCGAAATGAAGAGCATGAACGATTCTACTTTCGATAAGAGAGAATTTTTGGCAGGTCTTCAGATGGTGTTGAAAATGGATGAATCCAAGTCAAGCTACATGCAGGGTGTGCAGATGGGTTCTCAAGTGAAAGGTATGCTTAGCCAAATCAAGGAACGTGAACAGGTGGAATTGAGTGCATCTAAATGGTTTAATGCTTTCAAGAAGGCTTTCATGAGTGATTCTGCAAAGAATCCGTCAACTTACCAAATGGAAGTAATGCGATTGATGAGAGAATTGTCTCAGAAATCTAAGGCTAAAGATCCTCGTGCTATCGCTAATAAGAAGAATGAGGAACGTTTCACCGCAGATTCACTTGCCAATAATCCGGAAGTAAAGAAGTCGGAAGGTGGCGTTTACTATAAGGTAATTAAGGAAGGTAACGGCAAGACTTTTGCTAAGACTGACCGTATTATGGTGAAATATGCAGGACGCCATTTGGATGGTAAAGAATTTGACAGCAGTAATGATAAAGCTGTTCCTATGTCGGCTATGGGCGTTATCAAGGGTATGGGCGAAATGTTCCAATTGATGAGTCCGGGTGCTGTTTATGTTCTTTATATTCCCGGTGAACTTGCTTATGGATTGGACGGCAGTGGTCCTATCGAACCAAATGAAATGCTTATCTTCGATGTAGAGACTGTAGGTCTTGAAGAAAATAAAAAATAAGCTGAAAATAACGTTAAAACCGATAAGCGGTGTGCTGTTTAGGGCATGCCGCTTTTTTTGTCTGTTTTGGCATTATGATATTTGGAGGCATGATTTGCTTGCGTGCGGGAGCTGCAGAAACTGTGATAATTGCGAAAATGCGTAAAAAAATCACAAAATGACAAATTCTTGATAGAAATTAGAAATAATTCTCATATATTTGCAATAAATCTTACAACAACTATATACTCATGGAAAGAATTGATAATCTTGATAGAAAAATCTTAGAGATAATAATGAAAAACGCACGCATTCCATCAAAGGACGTTGCACTGGAATGCGGTGTTTCGCGTGCAGCAATACATCAACGCATTCAGCGAATGATTGATATGGAAGTGATAACAGGTTCCGGTTATCATGTTAATCCCAAGATATTGGGCTATTCCACATGTACATACGTGGGTGTGAGCTTGGAGAAAGGCTCAATGTACCGTCAAGCTGTGGCGGCTCTTGAACAGATTCCTGAAGTGGTGGAATGTCATTTCACTACAGGTCCATATACTGTACTTATAAAGCTTTATGCCCGAGATAACCAGCATTTGATGGAATTGCTTAATGATAAGATACAGCATATAGAAGGTGTTATGTCTACTGAAACGCTTATATCATTGGAGCAAAGTATAAATCGTGAAGTTCCTATCCATTATAAGGACGGCAAGAAGTGATAAACAAAAATAATACGGATTATGGAGCGGACGAGGCTGAGGCTTCTTCCGCTCTGTTTCTTGTTTGACGTGTGTATTTTTTTGTGAATTTTGATTTTTTTCGTCAGCCTTTCGCTATCTTTGTGATGGAAACTAATTTATGAAAAATATATGAAACGTGTAATGTTAACGATGTCGGCTGTCTTAACGGCAGTGTTGCTGATGGCTCAGCCGGGTGTATCCAAGGTGCAGTTGATTCTTGTTCCCGACCATGCCGATGCGCTTTACGGTGCCGGTGAACAGGCTAAAATGAAGTTGATTGCGCTTGATTGCGGAATGGCACTGAATGGTGCGGTTGTCGATTATGAGATAAGTAAAGACCTCATGCCTGCGCATGAAAAGAAAACAGTTACGCTGAAAGGCAATGAGACTGCGATAAAGGTGGGTACGATGAAAACTCCCGGATTCTTGAGGGTGAAAGCATCGGTAGAGCATGAAGGTAAAAAATACACATCGATGTCCACTGTGGGCTTTGATGTGGATAAATTGCAACCAGTTACGCCTCTTCCCGAGGATTTTAGTGAATTTTGGCGCAAAGGGGTTGAACAGGTAAAAAAAGTGGAGTTGAATCCGAGAATGGAATTACTTGCCGACCGCTGTACTGATGATGTTAATGTATATCATGTGTCATACGGTAATATAGGCGGTTCAAGAATGTATGGTATTCTCACCATGCCGAAAGCTGAGGGTAAATATCCTGCAATTCTTCGTTTGCCGGGAGCAAATGTGTCTCCTAAGAGTGGCGATGTTTTTCATGCATCGCAGGGCGTGATAGTTTTGGAACTGGGAATACACGGTATACCAGTAAATCTTGAAGGCAGTATATATGGAGATTTGTCAAATGGCGTTTTATCCGATTATTATATTACCGGTGCCGAAAATAAATATACTTATTTCTACCGACGTGTGTACCTTGGTTGTGTGAAGGGTATTGATTTCCTACAATCATTGCCGCAGTGCAATGGTAAAGTCGGAACTCTCGGTGGTAGTCAGGGAGGAGCGTTGTCGGTTGCAGTCTCATGTCTTGACAGTCGCATCCTTGCTTCTGCTGTTTATTTCCCTGCCTTATGTGACCATGAGGGTTATATTAACGGTCGTGCCGGCGGATGGCCGCACATTTTTAAGAATGAAAGTAATCGCACTAAAGAGAAAATTGAGACTATGAGGTATTTTGATACCTCCAATTTTGCACGAGGATTAAAAGCTCCGGTGTTCTATGCTTTCGGTTTTAATGATATTACATGTGCGCCTACAACCACTTATGCCACATATAATGCAATAACTGCTCCCAAAATTCTGTCTATAGGCGAAAATACAGGTCATTGGCTTTATCCTGAACAGGTTGCTGCCATGTGGAAATGGATTATTGAAGAACTTAATAAATGATGTGCCTATGGATGTTGTTATATTGGTTCTTGCCATAATCTGTTGTCTGCTGGGCTTTGCGGGTTGTATTGTACCCGTTCTTCCGGGACCTCCCTTGTGCTATGTGGCAATGCTGCTGGCTCATTGGAGCGGTTTTGTCAGGCTCAATATTACTGAATTTGTAGTGTGGGCTGCAGTGGTCGTCATCGTAACGGTAATAGATTTCTTCCTTACACCGTGGATGACACGCCGTTTCGGAGGGAGCAAGGCAGGGAGTTGGTGTGCGATGCTTGGTCTTGTCGTGGGTATGTTTCTGCCTTGGCCTGTGGGTCCGTTGCTCGGTCCTTTTCTGGGGGCATTATTGGGTGAAATCGTATTTGCGAAAAAGGATACAGCTTCTGCCACGCATGCAGCATTAGGCTCGTTCCTGTCTTTTTTTGTGGGAACGGGAGTCAAACTCATAGCATGCGGAGCCATGCTTGCGGCATCGCTTTGCGCTTTAGTGTGACAAGTTTGGAAAAGACCGGCTGCTACTGAACTCTTTTTACCAAATACACTTCAGTGGGGAAGTGATCGCTGAATCCGTTGAGGAATGCACCACCGGAGTAGGTGCGTAGCGGATAACCTTTGTATTGTCCTTTGGGGTTGATGAGAAAATCAAAATTAAGTACACTCATCTTCATAAATGATAATCTGCCGCTGTCTTTGTCGCCTAAGAAATAGTCGGAAACAATGATTTGGTCGAAGAAATTCCAACTGCCGTAATAAGCCAATGAACCGATACCTTTGTCAAGCATACTCCAACAAGGGTTATAGAGTTCGCCTTTGCCAACGTCTTTCTTGTTCTTTTTTGCTCCAAGCACTTTAGCTACGCTTTCGTTGTGTGGGTCATCGTTTAAGTCGCCCATTATGATGATACCTTGATTCGGGTCGTCATTAAGCAGAGAGTCAACAGTGAGTTTTACACGTTTTGCGGCTGCAGCACGCAAAGGTCTTGAGCCTTCTTCACCTCCACTGCGTGAAGGCCAGTGGTTTACGATAACACTCACTTTATCACCTCCCATCAGTCCGGTTACACACATCTGGTCGCGTGTGCGAAACCGGTCGTAACCTTCCACGTGTACGGTGGCGTTGGTAACATTCAAAACTCTGAAGAAACGCGGATTATAAAGCATTGCCACATCCACGCCTCGGCGGTCGGGGCTGTCGTGGTGAACTATCTGCAATTTCCATTCTTTCAGCAACGGGTGCTTTACAAGGTCTTGAAGAACTGTGATATTTTCTATTTCACTCACGCCTATCACGGCAGGTCCTTTAGGTGTGGATTGTGTGGTGAAATGGCTTATGGCTTTAGCCATATTGGCTATTTTAGACCAATATTTTTCGCCGTTCCATTGTCTTGCTCCTAACGGGGAGAATTCAAGATCATATTTGCCGTTATTATTAATGGTGTCAAACAGGTTTTCCAGATTATAAAAAGCTGCACCATATACCTGATATTTCTTTTGTTGTGCCGTTGCCAAGAAAGCTGCGGCAATCATAATAATAAAAAATACTTTTTTCATGTCGCTATATAATAGATGAACCAAAAGTACTAAAAAACTTTTAGAATCTGTTTAAAATTTTCTTGAAATTTTTATTACAGTTCTACTTGGGACAAGTTTCAGATTCTTAAAATATCTATTACCGCATAAAACCTTTTCATTTGTGCATGGATTTTCTTGTTTCTCCGATTTCTTTGTTTATTTCTTGTAAAGACATTGATACCCCGTTTTGTGCAATGATTTCGCGCATTTGCAAAAAAGCTTTCTTCCCTGATTCTAATGAAGTTTCTCTCGGGGTGCTTTCTATTGCAAAAGGAATGCTTCTATTCCTAATGACAGCACGTACAAATATATTAAATGCGGTGTTGGAACTCATTCCGAATTCGGAACAAAGTTTCTCAAAAGAAAGTTTTAAATCTGAATCCAAGCGGATTGTAAATGCTGATTGTGCCATGTTTTTTATTTTTTATAATGGCAAATGTATGCAAAATGTTTGCATTTTGCAAGCGTTTTGCATACATTTTTATTATTATTTAGTGATTGGAATATTGCTAATATGTTATCTTTTTGTGTTTTGGTGTGTTTTAAACTTTTTGTCCTTGAAAAATGGCAATTCATAGATCAAATTGCGGTAAATGTTATTTTTTCTTATGAAAAGTTGTTTATTTGTAATAAATTTAATGTATATTTGCACGTTAATTTTGGGGTTAAACAATTGGTTCTCATAGGAATTGTAAAATTATATAAAAGTTTTGCATAATAAATAGTAAGTT
>X67_European_Roe__coassemble_86_pt1 | contig 22078 bp, 17 predicted proteins | sample X67_European_Roe__metabat2_low_PE_011 | metagenome-assembled genome bin X67_European_Roe
ATTCGTCAAGCGTACCTACGCCTCCCGGCATAACCACATATGCATCACCCGTTTCTATCATGCGTGACTTGCGGTCGTTCAAGTCCTCGGTGGTTATCAACTCATCGTTAAGCTCGGAACGGCGGTACAGAAACATCTTAGGTATAACCCCCACCACACGCCCACCGTTATCGTGAACAGCCTGAGCAGTAATGCTCATAAGTCCGGCATGAACTCCGCCATATACAAGCGCATGCCCGTTACTTCCTATCCATGCACCGAGAGCTGCAGCACAATTTTTATGTTCCTGAGGTATTTTCTCCCGAGAAGAACAATACACCACAATATTCTTGTTTCCCATCCTTTACAAATAACTTATCAGTTCATCTACCTGTTCATCGGTGGTAGCCCAACTGGTAGCAAAACGAACAACAGAGTGATTAGCTCCCACCTTCTCAATAAAATTGAACCCCACGTGCTTGGCAAGTTCTGCCACCTTACTATCCTCAAACACCACAAATTGTTGATTGGTGGTAGAGTCAAGGTATATCGGATATCCCTTTTCTTCTATCGCTTTGCGAATACGCATTGCCTGATCCACGCCGTTTTTAGCTATCTTCATATATAAATCATCGGTAAAAAGCGTGTCAAACTGTATACCGAGTAACCAGCCCTTTGCCAAAAGTCCTCCTCGATTCTTTATAGAACCCTTTGTCATGTGAATATCCTTATTCAGTATCACCACGGCTTCCCCGAACAATGCACCCACCTTAGTTCCGCCAATATAGAACGCATCACACAATCGTGCCATATCGGGCAACGTAACATCATTATCAGGAGCTGTTAAAGCATACCCCAAACGTGCCCCGTCGATATACAACATCTGATTATACCTGTTGCACACTTTGCGTATATCATACAACTCCGACAACGTATATATCGTACCATATTCTGTGGGATTGGATATATACACCATTTTAGGAACTACCACATGTTCCTCACCGTATGCATCGGAAGTAGCCTCTTTAAGATATTGAGCAAGCGCAACTGCCGAAATTTTGCCTTCCTTGCAGTCCATAGGCAACACTCGATGACCGCATGCCTCTATAGCTCCCGCCTCATGCAAGAATATATGACCGGTATTCGGGGAAATCACTCCTTCGTTATGTCGCAGTATAGAATCAATCACAATAGCATTGGTCTGTGTACCGCCTACCAAAAAATGAATGCGGGCATCAGGAGCATTGCATGCACGCGCTATCTTCTCACGGGCAGAAGTGCAATAATCATCATGACCGTAACCCGGATTCTTATCAAAATTAATTTCTGCCAATCGCTTAAGGATGAGCGGATGCGCTCCTTCCATATAATCACTGTTGAATTTTACCATAATCCTTCTTTTAGATCTCCGGTGACCTTATACGTTATTATTCTAATTGCGAAATTATAGAAAAATTACGATATTCCTATCTTGCACAGACGAAAAAAGACCGATTCATCACGAACCGGTCTTTCTAACCCTAAATAATTAACCTTAAAATATCAATCTAATGCTCATGAAAAACATTGCAAATGTAATGCCGATTGTTTATTCACGCAATAGTTTGTGTTAAAAACAATCGTAATTTAACTTTTTAATTGTTAATTCATTTATCAAATGTAAGAGATACGCCTTTCTTACCTACTTCGAGAGTTACACTTGCCCCTTCAATCATAGGATAATTCTCGTCCACGTGACCTACCGGAAAATTGAATGCGATAGGGATATTATACCCCCTTAATTCTACATTCAACATATCTCCCATTTTCTTGAAATCGCTGTTTGGACTATAATCGGTGAACTGACCCACTATTATGCCCTTGACTTTATCCAAAATGCCGAGTATTTTCATTTGCTGAATCATTCGGTTAACACTTGACGTGCTTTCGCTCACATCTTCGATAAACAAGATTATATTATCGTTCTTCAAAAAATCATATTCAGAACCTATCATACCGCAAAATACCGACAGGTTTCCGCCTACAAGCATACCACTCGCTTTTCCATAACGATTATACTTATGCGTCGGCACATTATACTCGGGAACACCTCCCGCCAAGATATTACGCAAGGCAAGGCTGCATGAATCGGGTGCATCGGGATTGTCACTGAACAGTTTCTCCACTTCTTTTTCATACAAGTATCCGCACATGTGGGCATGAATACTCATAACTCCCGCATTTACCATAGCTGAATGTACCGATGTGATGTCACTATAGCCGATAATCCATTTAGGATACTTCGCAAGCGTATCGAGCGGTATCTGCTGCAACTGCTGAATCGAGCCGTAACCGCCGCGAGTACTCATCACTGCCTTAATTTCCGGATCTCTCAAAGCCCACAGCATATCATCACGACGTTGTTCGGGAGTTCCGGCAAAAGAACCATGCTTCGCACCCAAATTAGGTGAAAGAACCGGAGTATAGCCCCATTCTTTCAGCACTTTCATACCTGCCTTGGCATAGACATCCTTAGGATCACTCGCCATGCTTAATATTGCAATCTTATCACCCGGTTTCAATGCAGCCGGACGCACCATTTTTTTATTCTGAGCAAACCCCATAAAACATATACATATAAGGCAGCTTAATACTAACAATAATTTCTTCATATTCTTATGATTTAAAATTTTCTAACACCACCCGACTAAATAAAATTCACTTCTTTAAAGGCGAATGTATCTGTAACACCATCCGCTTTAGTAAGCATCAACAATCCGGAGGGATAAACACCGGCTATTTTTGCTTGAAAGGCACTGCCGTCCGGCAAGGCAAAGCTATACATATTGCCGTCATTTCTATACAGAGACTGTAAATAAGAAGCATGCAATTCATCGAAATCATTTTCGGCATATTCATCAAATGCGCATTTCTTCTCAATAGCCTCACACACACCATGTAAAATCTCCTCTACAGGCACTTCACGTCCAAGAATCTGAGCCAACGAAACAGGATTGGGAGCATCACTCACAAATTCCGTTTGATTTACATTTATACCCACCCCTATTATAGAATGATTTATACCTGTTCCCATTACGGAATGTTCTATAAGCATACCGCAAATCTTCTTATCACCATGATAAATATCGTTAGGCCATTTCACCGAGAAACCGTCAGCATAGCGCAAAAGCACTTCTACCACTGCAAGCGAAACGGCTTCACTTATATAAAACTGATTTGTGACAGATACAGCCGGTTTCTTCAACAGCATGGAAAAGATAGCATTCTTGCCGGTCTCCGACTCCCACGAATTTCCACGCTGACCGCGTCCTGCCGTCTGCTCCGGCGTGTGAATCACAGTTCCACACGGAAGTATCATCGCCATTTTTGCGAGGTAGCTGTTGGTCGATGCAGTACTACGCACAAGAATATACCTCGGCATCCGCTTTATTCCTCCGGAAATTTCAAAGTTACTTTACGACTTCCATCCTCAAGTTCCTCCACATCAACATCAACCGTATCATCAGGAAGAAGATCAGCCACTCGTTCAGGCCACTCAATAAAGCACAATGCCCCGCTATAGAAATAATCTTCAACACCTATTTCTTCTGCCTCGGTTTCATTTTCCAAACGATAGCAATCGAAATGATAAATCAACTCAGCGGTAGTCTCACTTCGGTATTCGTTGATAATAGCAAACGAAGGCGAATTAGTGATATCCTCTACGCCCAATACCTCGCATACAGCTTTAATAAAGGTCGTTTTTCCCGCACCCATTTCGCCATTAAAGGCAAAAACAGTATAATCTCCCATTTCAGATACAAACGCGTGAGCCGCATCTCTTATTTTGTCAAGCGAATCTATCGCAATAGTCTTATTTCCCATAATTAAATGACTTTTTCTTTCTATTCTGCGAAGTTACACAAAATCCCCCTAAAAACAAATACCACAAAAACTTACACCCAAAACAATTATACATTTGCTTTTCGTAAATAATCCCTCTAAATGCGCAAATTGGCGAAAAGGCATTAACAATTCACGTCAGGACACCCCTAATCCAAAAATCATACACATTTTTTGGATTCTTCACTTCATAAGCGCCATTACAACATCCGCTTTGTACATTACTCACGAATCCTACAAATTATTACAAATGACATAAAAACTGCATATTCAATGATTTTTGATAATTATTTTTGCAGAATTAAGAAATAAATATAACTTTGCACACACAGAAAGCAACAATTTGTTATGACTATACTTTTTCTACATCACATGCATCATCATTATGGCATTCTGCTATGACGGTAGGCTGGTGTTGATTATGCAGCACGGTGTTGAGAACTAAAGATAACTTGCCGATTTCCGCCATACGGACAATCGGCTTATTTATTTAATATATAAATTTATAATTTCCAAGTGAACAACATGTTACGCATAGCGGTACAATCAAAAGGACGTCTTTACGACGAAACAATGGAACTTCTTGGTGAGGCAGGTATAAAACTCACGGCAGTAAAACGCACCCTGCTGGTTCCATCACGCAACTTCCCCGTGGAACTACTCTTCCTCCGCGATGACGACATCCCCGACTCTGTTGCCACAGGTACAGCCGACATTGGGATTGTAGGACTGAATGAAGTCTTGGAAAAACGCCAAAAAGTGGAAATCATCAAGGAACTTGGATTTAGTAAATGTCGTCTGTCACTCGCAATTCCGCAAAAACACCAATATCAGGGTGTAGAATGGTTCAATGGGAAGAAAATCGCAACTTCCTACCCCCGAATTTTGGAAGATTTTCTTAAAAAGAACAATATACATGCAGACATACATGTGATTAGCGGTTCGGTAGAAATAGCCCCGGGCATAGGGCTTGCCGATGCTATTTTCGACATAGTCTCATCGGGAAGCACATTGGTAAGCAATAACCTCACCGAGGTAGAAACCATTCTTTCTTCCGAAGCTGTACTAATAGGAAATATGCGAAAACTTGATGATGCCAAACAGCAAATATTAGACGAATTACTATTCCGTATAGAAGCTGTTAAGACTGCTGAAAACAAAAAATATGTGCTGATGAACGTACCTCGCACCAAATTGAACGAAGTTGTGACCATCCTGCCGGGAATCAAAAGCCCAACCATACTTCCTCTTGCCGATGAAAATTGGTGTTCTGTTCATACCGTTATAGAGGAAAAGCATTTTTGGGAAATCATCGGCAAACTGAAAGCTGCCGGTGCCGAAGGTTTATTAGTACTGAACATTGAAAAAATGATACCATAATGATACAGATATTCATCAACCCCGACCGCTCAAAATGGCAGGACATTATGAAACGCGCTGTCAATGACACTGCCGAATTAAAAGAATCGGTAGCCGGTATCATCGCCGAAGTGTGTCATCATGGCGATGAAGCATTGCGTAAATTCAGTCGACAATTTGACGGCGTGGAATTGAACACTTTAAGGGTAAGTTCAGCCGAATCCGATGATGCCGACGACATAGTGGAACACTCTTTAAAACAAGCTATTGCCATTGCCGCTAAAAACATTTCAAAGTTTCATAAAGCCCAGCGAATGAACGAAATTTCATTGGAGACAATGCCCGGAATTGTTTGTAGTCAACGTGCCGTGCCTATCTCCAAAGTAGGTCTGTACATCCCGGGAGGAAACTCTCCACTATTCTCCACTGTACTTATGTTAGCCATTCCGGCACGTATTGCAGGATGCAAGAAGATTATACTTTGTACCCCTCCCAACAAGGAAGGTAAAGTACATCCCGCCATTCTATATGCAGCAAGAGTTGCAGGCGTAACCGAAATATACAAAGTGGGAGGTGCTCAAGCAATAGCAGCTATGGCATACGGCACTGAATCCATTCCCAAAGTACATAAGATATTCGGTCCCGGCAACCGTTTCGTTATGGAGGCAAAGCTGCAAGTAGGAGCGCAAACTGTAGCTATAGACATGCCCGCCGGTCCTTCGGAAGTAATGATTATAGCCGACAAAAATGCAAATCCGGCATTTGTAGCAGGTGATTTTCTTTCACAAGCCGAACATGGTCCTGACAGCCAATCTATTCTGCTCACCGATAGTAAAGAACTTGCAGAAAAATTACCATCGGTTCTTGCCGAGATGCTTGACACTTTACCCCGTAAGGATATGATGATTAAATCCCTCGAACACAGTCGCATCATCGTGTTTGAAAATGAGAATGACATCATGAACTTCGCCAATGAATATGCACCCGAGCATCTCATCATCAACCATACCGATGCCGACAGACTTGCCCGTCAAGTGGAAAATGCCGGTTCGGTATTCCTTGGTTCCTATTCTCCCGAAAGTGCAGGAGACTACGCTTCCGGAACTAACCACACCTTACCCACAAGCGGATATGCTCACGCATATAGTGGTGTGAACCTCGACAGTTTCTGCAAAAAAATCACGTTCCAACGCCTTACTCAAGCCGGATTAGGTTCTATAGGCAACGCCATAGAAATCATGGCTGAAAATGAGGAACTGATGGCTCACAAACTCGCCGTATCAATAAGACTTCAAAAGTGATACCGTTATGAACATTGATAAATTAGTAAGACCCAATATCAACAGGCTTTCTCCTTACAGTTCCGCCAGAAATGAGTTTACCGGAACAGCGGCGGTCTTCCTCGATGCAAACGAGAATCCGTTCAATGCCCCTTACAACCGTTATCCCGACCCGTTACAAAGGAAAGTAAAAGAAAAATTAGCGGCAGTAAAAGGCGTAAAGCCTGAAAATATTTTCCTCGGTGCAGGTAGTGACGAAGGCATAGACTTGGCATACCGTATATTCTGCCGACCGAACATTGACAATGCGGTAGCTATTGCTCCCAGTTACGGCATGTATGAAGTGTGTGCCGATATTAACGACATCGAATACCGTAAGGTACAACTCGACGATAACTTCTGTTTCACCCCTGCCGACTTACTGGCTGCTACCGATGAGAACACCAAACTTATATGGATTTGTTCACCCAACAATCCCACAGGAAACGCTACACCCACCGATATTATAAAAACCGTGGCAAAAGGATTCAACGGCATAGTGATGATAGATGAAGCGTATATCGATTTTTCAAACAAAGGCAGTATGCTGGAGTACTTGGCAGATTATCCCAATGTGATAGTACTGCAAACGTTCTCGAAAGCTTGGGGATGTGCAGGACTGCGACTCGGAGCAGCTTTTGCAAGTCCCGAAATCATAGATTACTACAATAAAGTTAAATATCCTTATAACTTAAACACCGTTACTCAGGAAATGGCGCTACAGGCTCTCGAAGACCGCCACACGGTAAAAGTTTGGGTGGAAGAATTAATTGAAAGCCGCACTCACCTCGCCGACGAACTAAAAGACATCTCCTGCGTAAAGCGAATCTACCCAAGTGATGCTAATTTTATATTGGTAAAAGTGGACAACCCCGATAATTTATACTCCTATCTGTGCCAAAACGGTATTATCGTGAGAAACCGCAACCGAGTGGAAAAATGTACAGGATGCCTGCGCATCACCATAGGCACAAAAGAAGAAAACACCCAACTGCTAAACGCAATTAAGGAATATGAACGGAAATAAACTGAAAAAAGCATTGTTTATCGACCGAGACGGAACTATAATCACAGAACCGCCCATCGATTTCCAAGTAGACACGCTTGAAAAATTGGAATTTATTCCTAAAGTCATAAGCAGCCTTAGCTTTATCAAGTCACATCTCGACTATGAGATGGTAATGGTGACTAATCAAGACGGATTAGGCAGTGAAGCTTTCCCTACCGTCACTTTTGAGATTCCACATAATAAGATGTTGAAGACACTTGAAGGCGAAGGGGTTACTTTCGATGATATTGTCATCGACAAGACTTTTGAGCATGAAAATGCTCCTACACGCAAACCCGGTATAGCCTTATTGGGTAAATATACCTCCGGAGATTATAACCTTGCCGATTCTTTTGTCATAGGCGACCGTATCACCGATGTACTCTTGGCTCAAAACCTCGGAGCAAAAGCCATTTTCCTATGCGATGAAGAAACCGGCAAAACCAAAATATCTGAAACAGGTCTGGAAAACGTGTGCGCACTTATCACACCATCATGGGACAGAATATGCGATTTCCTGCGCGGAGGTTCTCGCACAGCTACAGTTAAACGCACCACAGCCGAAACCGACATCGACATAGCCATAGACCTTGATGGAACCGGTTCATGCGACATCGACACCGGACTGGGGTTCTTCGATCACATGCTTTGCCAGATAGGCAAACATTCAGGCATTAACCTTTCCGTGAAAGTGAAAGGAGACACTTGGGTTGACGAGCATCACACCATAGAAGATACAGCCATAGCCTTGGGTGATGCCATACGCATCGCATTAGGCGACAAACGCGGTATAGAGCGTTACGGTTTTGTTCTGCCTATGGACGATTGCCTATGCACTGTTGCACTCGACTTCGGGGGACGGAGTTGGCTTGTATGGGACACGGTGTTCCACCGCGAGAAAATCGGAGAGATGCCCACCGAAATGTTCATGCACTTCTTCAAGAGCCTGAGCGACAGCGCACACATGAATCTATATATTTCTGCATGCGGAGAAAATGAACATCACAAGATAGAAGGCATATTCAAAGCTCTGGCACGCGCCATTAAAATGGCGATAAGGCGTGACATCTTTACCTACCAACTCCCATCCACCAAGGGGACACTCTAATGTGCCATAGCAACACATTAGAGGATAAGCAACTGAACATAATTACCGCAAGCGTAACATCTTTGCGGTAATTATGTTCCTTTATAACCGTTTTTTTGTAACTTAGCAAGCAATATAAAGTTTACGACTAATTTACATATACCGACAACTATGGAACCCATCATAACACATTTCACTGATAACGACCTATACACTTTCACATGCCAATACTATGTGCTGCAGACCTACCCCAGAGCTGAGGTGGAATACAGTTTCTTCGACCGAAACGGGACTTGCTATCCTCAAGGATTCGCCGAACTGCTTAGGGAACAGATGAACCACATGGCAGATGTAAAAATCACCGATGAAGAAATCAATTTCATGCGCCGGAAGTGCTACTATCTTCCTGAATGGTACTTCACATTCTTGCGCGGATACCGTTTCAATCCCGAAGAACTATCCATCAGCCAAGACATCGAAGGACACCTTAACGTTACGGTATGCGGGAAATGGCATTCTGCGATAATGTGGGAAATGCCTATATTATCTACTGTATCGGAACTGGCTCACCGTATAAATGGCGATACTGGAAAATACAACGAGGAATTAGAGCGAAAGCGCATACGTGAAAAAGGCGTCAAAATACTCAGCAACGGACTTATTCTTGGAGATATGGGAACTCGCAGGCGTTTCACTTACTCACATCAGGACATGGCTGTAGCCGAACTCGCCAAACTATATAAAGAGGGCGGCACATGCGACGGAAATAACCAATACATTTCATGGACCGGCAAATTCATAGGCACAAGTAACGTATACCTTGCCATGAAACACAATTTGACTCCGATAGGAACCATGAGCCACCAACTTGTAATGTTTGAAGAAACCGTAAGCGGAGTTTTTGAATGCAATTACAACGTAATGAAAAAGTTCAGTGATGTTTATGACGGAGACAACGGCGTCTATCTATATGACGCTTTCGGGGATAAAGTTTTCTTCAATAACCTTTCCAAACGCATGGCCATGATGTATAAGGGATTGCGTGTAGACAGCGGCTTAGAGGAAGAACAAATCGAGAAAATAATCAGAAAATACCATTCATTAGGCATCGACCCTGCCGGCAAACAGGTGATTTTCAGTAACGGCTTAGACATAGACAGAGCCATAGATATACACAAATACGTCGACGGGCGGCTGTTGGACAGTTACGGTGTAGGAACCAACATCACATGCGACATACACAATTGCAGCCCTATGAATATTGTTGTAAAACTCACCAAATGCCGTATAACAGAATCACGTGAGTGGCACGACTGCGTAAAGTTATCTTGTGACAAGGGAAAGACTCTCGGCAATAAACAGAAGTGCGATTATCTGCTAAGCGTAATAGCTTGAACTGTTTTTTCACTGCACACTTCTCATCTCTGATTTAGAATCATCGCTACGGCAAGAAGGATTGCAAAAATCAGCATATTTCGTCCTGTCGCCCCGAGCAACGGATTCAAAGCTGTTCCTTTACGAGACAAGAGTTTTCTCCATGTGATCGTGTGCATCATCAGATACAGCAACGGTATAAGCAAAGCCCATCCCCGCAACAGCACCCAAATGGGCGAAAGGAAAAACACGGCACAATATCCCGATACAAGATAGAATGTACCGGCAACTTTACGTCCTAATATCACCACCGTAGTGTGCTTACCTGCATCAATATCATCTTCCATATCGCGATAATTATTCACCAACAGCACATTTATACCCATAAGACCTATTGATACCGATACAAGGAATGCAAACGGGCTCCATGCTCCTGCCTGTACATAATATGTGAAATTTACGGGAACAAGACCAAAGAACACCAATACCGCCAAATCTCCAAGTCCATGATATGACAAGGGGTAAGGTCCTGCACTATAAGCAAGCGCAAACACAGCTATGGCGACTCCCACCGGTATCAGCCACCAGCCACCGAAAGGAATAAGGCAACATCCCACCACACAAGCCATTGCCAGCGTTGCAAATGTTACATTACGCAGAGTAGCGGGCTTTATATCACCCTCAGTCACTCCGCGACGAGGTCCCACACGACCTTTTTTGTCGCTTCCTCTCTTGAAATCATAGTATTCGTTGGCAAAATTGCTTGTCACTTGTGCTAAAACGGCAAACACAAGGCATATTACAGCCGGCAGCCAAGAAAAACGATGTTCCCACTTGGCTACTCCTATAGCCGCAACAACTCCGGCAACAGATACAGGCAGCGTTCGTAAACGTGCTGCCTCAATCCAAATTTTTATTGCATTTTTCACGACTCAACTTCCTATTATTTATTTCCAACTTTAAACAGCATTCCGCCTATATTATCAATAGCAGCCCCGGTAACAGAAGAAAGGCAACTCGGTTCGTCGGCCATATACAACGCACCCAACAAAGCGAAAATGACAGCCTCCTTATATTCTATAATATTCTTATCGGGAATAACAATGGCAGCTCCGCTAAGTTCCTTAATTCTCTCTATAAGGAATTTATTGAATGCCCCACCGCCTGTGATAAGCAGAGTGGGTTCAGTCTTTCCGGCATTAGTTTTCACCACATCAGCCACCTGCATTGCGGCATGTTCATAGAATGTACGCAACAGATTCTCGATCGAAAGCCCGGAACTTTCCAAAAGCGGATATACATTAACTTCCACCCATTCCCGTCCAAGCGATTTAGGTCCATCCTGCTTATAGAAATCCATATCGTTAAGGGCATCGAGCAACGGAGTACACACAGCACCTCTACGAGCGATTTCTCCGTCTCGATCAAATTCCAGCCCTATCTGCCGGCAATAATGGTTTATCACATAATTTACAGGGCTTATATCGAAAGCTATGCGTTCACCGCCTCTTTCAAATGATATATTGGAAAATCCGCCTATATTAAGGCAAAAATCATACTCGCCGAAGAGAATACGGTCTCCGATAGGAACAAGCGGTGCTCCTTGACCGCCCAGCATAATATCAAGCCGACGAAAATCACTCACTACCGGCCCACGGGTCACGGCAGCAATGGCTGCTCCGTCACCTATCTGATACATTATCTTCTTTTGAGGTTCATGGAAGATGGTATGCCCATGAGATGAAATAATATCGGGATGCACACCAAACTCCTCCATAAATTCTTTCACACGTTCTCCCAAGAAAAAGCCGTATTCACTATGGAAAGCCACATATTCATACGCACTCATATTCTGAGCACCGATACCAAGCTTATATTTATACTCTTTGGGGTAATCATACCCTCGAGCGCAATCAAGCGTAAACGACCACTTACCGCCAATTCTGCTGAAAGTGCATTGGCACACATCAAGCCCATCGAGAGAAGTCCCCGACATCAATCCAATCGATTTAATTTCAATATCTTTCATATTTTTCTACTAATCACTGCAAACTGATACCAAAACACTGCTTTATCGCCTTGCGGATAGCCTGCGCCTCCTTGCTGTCACCTTTCAGTATATGGAGAACGGTACGGATATAAGCGTCTTTGTTGCCCAATCCGCACAATGCGGCAACATTACTGTTGACAAGCATTGATTTCTCGTTATATACTTTTAAGACAGCAGCATAGTCATTGGTCGCCACATATCTATGAAAATCCCTGCATAGTTCTTCATATACAGCGCGAGGATTAAGCTCGTTAAGCAAGTCATTGATATGGTCTTCCAAAGAACCTATATCTTGAAAACGACGATCGATACACACTCCCGCCATACGTTTCATGCGATGACGCACATGCTCAAGTGCCTGCTTGCGTAAATCCGATTTAAACATCTTCATTACCGCACTTTTCACTTTCAGTATTACGTATTGTTCATCTTTTTTACGACTACGTGCCACTGCCCTAATCACACCTTCCAACATAAGGATGTTTTCAATCTCAGCTACGTTAGGCACCAATATTTTCTTGTCACGAAGGTACTGCACTTCTTTATCGCTGCGCCTGTCTCTATCCACTATTCCATGACTGTCGAGATGATGGAAGTTCTTCAGGTCATTAAAAGCCCGGGTGGATTCTATCACCTTATTACAACTTCCAAGCGGCTTCACAGTGTATTCAGTGAATATCAACGAATACAATTTAGAATCGATACTATGCGATGCATCCCCTTCAACGAACAGGATTGGTTTTCTGCTGCCGAGCAGGTCGAAATACAATTCATCGGACAAAGTACCGCCGGCATCTACTATCTCATAATCCCAAGCGTTGCGCAGCAAGTCATAGTTACGCACCCACACGCACACGTTTTCTGTTCGTGACGATACAAAGTCGATGTCATGCGTGTTGTAGATAAATGTACAATCGGGGCGCATTTCCTCTATCACATTCCACAAAGCCTGCATAATAGAGTGGTGAATATATATTTCCGGGTCATCGACAAATATTATGGCGTCCTGTTTGGCATAAAGCACGGCAGCAATATAATACAGCACAGCCTTCTCGCCATCGCTCAGTTTTATCTCAGTGAAAGTTTCTTCAGTCTTTTCATTGGTAAAGAGCATTTTACCGCCGTCGCGCATTATCCTGTTATTTGGAAATACTTCCTGCCACATGCGCGCCACTTGGTCAAACTTTGTCACGGGTAATTGCTCATTTGATGCTGCCGAATCCAGTTTCAATAATGCCTTATACCTGAGCAAATCCATGAATTCATCATGCAAGAGCAGGAATATAAGCCGCTGAAATTCCGTGGCGGAATCATTCTTATAATAGGGGGAGGAGGCCGTAGCTTCCTCATACAGTCTGTCGATAGAGCCGTCAAGTTCGTTTCGCTCGGTAGCCGGGAACAATGCCTTCAATGCCGATATACGATAAGCTTTATCTCCGTATTTGCCCACCAACCAATGGGCAAAACGTGTTTTTCCAGAACCGTTTGCACCTATAATAGTCACTTGCCGCACATTCTCCAAGACCTGTGCAGGAACTCCATCGATTCTATCAGGCAATATAATATCCATAACCCTTTGCATTTAATCTATCGTAAATATACGCATTTTTATTTACCTAACGCACAACTACCCGAATATTTTCATTTCTCGCTTCTAAACACATAAAAAAAGTGGCGAGGTCTTTATCAACCTCGCCACTTCTCGTTATAATCGTTATAAGATTATTTCCTTGTCAGAGTACAAGTGTAAGGAAGTGCTGACATATCAAGCAATATATCATAAGTTCCTGCTGTAACGGTAATGTTACCTGCATTGTAAGTAAGTTCTTCCAAAGAGCCACCGAAATTGACATCCCATGCGTCATTAGCACGGAACTTGATTTCGCCATCGGTCAAAGTCACTTCTCCTGCATACTTGATAGCAATTGAGCCTTCTTCAACCAAAGTCAATGCTGTAGATGCATCCCAGCCACCCGGTGTTGCACTACCTACGATACCCATAGTAGTGATTTCAGTGAGCGTATAAGTCAAGTCAGGAAGACTTAAAGAACACCAGAAGATACCTGTAGGTCCTGCGATATTTCCGCCTGTAGCCGAAATTTCACCATCCTTGCCACCTTGACCGTAATTAGTATGATTCCAGTCAGGAGCATTTGTGAATTTGAATTCACCAGCCAAATAAATCATACCCTGATATGTCTTATAGTCGGTAGTACCAAGCATGTTGGACGCTTCCGGTGCCCATCCGTTGGACACACCCGGAGTATACATATAGTCAAATGCCGGAGTTATAGTATAATTAGCATACACTTCTTCTTCAACCTTGGTATACATATCCACGGTGAATTGATACTTGCCGGTCTCTTCTGTGCAAACCGCAATTGCCGGATAATCCTCATTTGTATTTGTATAAAGAGGTCCGTTCAATTCATACTCGAAACCTTCCTCAGCACCGTATGCTCCTTCAAGAGTTCCGGCATCCTTCAAAGATTGAGGAACAACCATCCAATAGAATGAGCCTGCTGCTGCTTCAGGGATATCGAATATCAAATAGAACTTGGTATCGTCATAAACATCTTTTTCGGAATGTTCAAACTGCCATACGCGATCAGGATTGTTCAAAGAAAGAGTTTCAGGATCATCGCTCCACACAAGATAGTAAGCCGGTTCCATGCGGAAGCCCGGATCATAAGGAGTTACTGTTACAGAAGTGGTAGCGAAATAGGTTTCGTCACCATTCACACGCACCTTAACCTTATATTCCGGAGTAATAACGTATGCAGCGTAACGCACATACACCATGCGAGCCTCAGGATTCTTACCTTGTACTTTAACGTAAGCTTCCTGCAAATCACTTGTTTTTGCAGTAGCTGCATTACCTGCATTTTCCACAGGTACATCTACAGCGTCAGAAAAATCCTCGTTCTTCGCCATCTGCATGCTAAATTCCACTGTGGCTTCAGCTGGCATACTGTCTGCGCTTACAAATTCAGCAACAGTAAACATCGTTTCGGCATTTTCAGCCAAAAGCACTATTTCCCCGCTCAAGTCTCCGTTTCCTACCACAAAATTCTCACCACGGAATACGGTTTCTTGCTCGCTCGTCAACGGTTTTGCTTCAACCCATTCATCTTCACAAGAAGTAAAGCATAAGGCAAGAACCATCACCAAGAATATATTTAACTTCTTCATATAATTCCAATTTATTTTTTAGTGAATTTTACTGTATTACTTACCATATCCACAGCGATTTCAACTTTACCGCCTTGCCAGTCGGCAACTTTCCATTTGCCCTTGCCTGCCATTGCGGCACCTTTGTAGGTACCATCGGCACTGAATGAGATTTCGGTACTTTCATCAGCCTCACCTGCACCATAAGAGTCTGTTTCCCATCCGGTCAATGCTGTATAGAAACGGAATTCAAAGCTACCGGCATCTATATTAAATGTTCCTGTATATACACCGTTATCGCCCAAGTCATACAACTTGTAATCCTCATAGTGAGCAGTATTACTTTCACTCGGTTCTGTCCAGCCTGAAGGAGCACCCACAAGGAAGATAAATGCTTTACCATTTGTATCTACACCGCCGGCTTCAAATTTAACTGTAACATTATCCGGATCCGACATGTTTACGGTAATCTTCATGGAACCGCCTTCCCAGTTGGTAATCTGCCAGTTTCCTTTACCTTTCACCGCAGAACCTTCAAATATGCCGTCGGTCATTTCCACATCCACATTGTCACCGTCATCAGGTCTGACACCCACAGCAGGAAGTTCTCCATTATTGCCCCAACCGGTCAACGCTGTATAGAAACGGAATTGTGCAGAACCTGCAGGTATGTCAAATACTCCTGAATAGATTTTGCTGCCTATAGCAGTAGAGCTTTCATACAATTTCCAGTTTTCATAGTGAGCGGCATTGCTTTCAACCGGCTCTGTCCAGCCTGAAGGTGCACCTACCAAATAGATGAATCCCGGCAATTTGAGAGTGAAATATCCCTTAACCGAGTTAAACACAACTACGTTAGAGTATGTTTCGCTCTCGGGTAATGTAGACAACACAGCTTTCACACGCACATACAATGTACTTGCAGGAAGTGCGTTGTATTCAGCCTCATCTTCAACGCCTATCAAGTCAAACAGCGCAGTAGAGAGTTCTTCACCTGTAATCACCGTGTTTACGATGTTTACCGGGGTTTCATTCACATCGACAGATTCGGCGAAATCCTCGGTAAGAGACACTTGTACAGTATAATTCACCGATGCTGCATATCCGTAGTCAGGTTGAGACCAAGACAACTTAAATTGCATTTCCGGCGTCAAGTCGATATGATGACTTGCCATAGTGGGTACATTCAGATTAAAGCTTGCTGCCGGATTCTGATATACCGGATTCTCATCTTGCGGTTCTTCACAAGACACTGTGAAAAGCAATGCAAGAAGAGTGAAAAATATATAATTCAATTTTTTCATGTTATTCCTTTTTTATCAGTTAAGAAATCTCATTAATAACCCGGATTCTGATTAAATTCAGGCTGTGCAGTGATAACGCTTGACGGTATCGGGAACAATTTCATGTGTTCAGGTATAGAACCACCTTCAGGGATATTGTTCTTCCAAGACCATAGGTAATTGCTGCCGGTAAACTTGTCAAAACGAATCAAGTCGGAACGACGGGTATTTTCCCAATACATTTCGCGGCAACGTTCATCAAGAATATTATCACTTGTCATATCCTCAGGAGACCAAGCAGGAACACCTGCACGCTCGCGCACATAATTCACATAAGTGCGAGCCTTGGCAGCGTCGCCCACATTACCTACGATATTACATTCAGCGTACATCAAGTACACGTCGGCAAGACGGAATACCGGATAGTCAGCATCAGAGAAAGCCTCTGAACGTGCTGCTGTAGGATTTTCAGGATCTGCGCTGTAGATTCCGCCGTTGGCAGGACTCCATTCACCGTTTACACCCTTTAGCAAATTGGTAAACTTAACCACACCATAACCATTGGTAAATGTAGAGAAATCGGTATTTTCACGAGTGAAACCGTTATCTTCTTTACACCACATAGACCAACGAGCGTCACCTTCAGTGAACTTATCGGAGAATTCTTTGCGTGCATGCATACATCCCCATTGAGCACCCATTCCGTAATCAAGCTGATTCATGTAAGCATTATTATCCGTCCATGTCAAGTTACTTGTTGATGCAGCCGACAAGAATGTTGTTACACCGTATGATTGAGCATAGTCACTATCAAGAGGCACACCCCAAAGGATTTCATTCACTCCGCCACCACCAGGCAGATATTCGTCATTATCACCGCAGAACACATACATGTAATGAGGAACAAGACCCGAACCGTTCAATCCGTCCTTGTGATTCTTGATTATCTCCTCACATTGAGCCTGACAATCGGCATATCGTTCTTCACCGGTATAAACCTTTGCATTCAAATACAAGCGGGCAAGAAGCGCACGCACTCCGTCCACTCCCACACGACCGTAAACCGGAGTTGCTGTAGAATAGTTGGCAATAATATCCTTCAATTCAGATTCAAGCCAGTTGAACAAGTCTATGCGTGACCACTGTTTAGGATTACCTGAAGTGTTTTCGTCGACAAAACTTCCCTGACCGAACAAGTCTATCACCCAATAGTAGCTTAACGCACGTAGAGCGCGAGCCTCCAAGCGATACTGTGCAAGATCGGCAGGTTCACCCGGGCAACCGCCATCGATTACGCGGATAAAGTCGTTACAAATAGCGATATGCACATACAATCGATTGTAAGTACCGAAAATATTCACGTTATCCTTACCCCATGTATTGGTTACAAGGTCAACCACACCGGCATCCTTGTAGATCCACAACAACTCATCGGTAGGATACTCGTTCATCATAGCCAATGCACGCATATACTGACCTGTACCGTTATCAAGACCTTTTATATCGGAACTGCCCGGTCCTTCCTGACCTGACACACCTAATACAGCATAGCATTTAGCCAAAGCCTGACGCACTTGCTCTGCATCAAACTGCGGTGCAGTGGTAACATTAGGATCTTCAGGAACCTGATCCAAATCACCGGTACATGATGTAGTCATTCCCAAAGAGAATGCCAAAGCAAGAGCTAAAAGTGATTTATTAATATATGATTTCATTATTCTTTTCTTTTTTATGTTGATAAGATATTAGAAGTTAGCCACAAGACCCAATGTGAATGTAGTAGCGCGCGGATAAACGTTGTTGTCCACACCTCCGAATACTTCAGGATCCAATCCACTGTACTTGGTGATTACGAACGGATTCTGAACAGCACCGTAGATACGCAATCTTGAGAAATTCTTCGCAAGGTCATTGAAAGTATAACCTACGGTAATATTGTCGCAACGCAAGAAACTTGCATTTTCAAGCCAATAGTCGCTCAAATAAAGATTACGGTTAGGATTCACATCTCCGGTGAAATAAACATCGCTCTTAACCAAGTTGCTCAACTGAGCGTTCTTGTAGGTACTGTTCAAAGTAGTGTTGTTTGAAAGCACGTTATTGTAAACATAGTTACCCAAGTTTGCACGCAAGTTGATTCCGAAATCCCAGTTTTTCCAGTTTACTGTAGTACCGAATGTCATAGTCACTTTCGGGTTTCTGCTGTAACGGATACGCAAGTCATCATCATTGATTTGTCCGTCACCGTTTTGGTCGACATATTCACCTTCGATAGGATTACCGTTGGCATCATATACCTGTTCAAACAGCAAGAAAGAATAAGCCGGATAACCTACTTTGTGAACTTGCACCTTGTTACCTGTAGCACCGCTGATACCGCTATCATCTACGTAAACATAAGAACCGTCGTTGTTCAACTTAGTGATTTCATTCTTGTTATATGCAACGTTGTAGTTAACAGTCCATGTCAAATCCTTGTTTACGATAGGACGTGCTGTAACATTAAATTCTATACCGCGGTTTTCAAGAGAACCGAAGTTCTGAACTATCTGGTTGGTTGTTGCTGTACCGGCAGGTACATCGATAGTACTCAACAAGTCCTTAGATTCGCGGAAGTAGTAGTCTACAGCTGCTGTGATGCGGTTATTCAAGAATCCGAAGTCAAAACCGGCATTCCAAGTGGTTGTTTCCTCCCACTTCAAGTTACGGTTGTAGCCTTCAGGATATAATGTTTGCTCGAATCTGTTGTTAGGATCAGCATACTGACCGTTGATTGCAGGATAGTTAGATTGTGGCTCAGATGCTTTGTAGCGAGCCAAATAATCGAAATATCCGCCCACTGCCTGCTGACCGGTGATACCCCAGCTCAAACGTAGTTTCCACTCGTTCATCACACCCTTCAAGCCTTTCAACCAAGGTTCGTCAAGAATCTTCCACGCAAGAGCAACCGACGGGAATGTACCCCAACGATTATCTTCGCTGAAACGAGAAGTAGCATCACTACGCATTGTAACAGTCAACAAATAGCGATCCAAGAACGAATAATTCAAACGTCCGAAGAATGAAATCAACTGCAAGTTACCGTTATCCCATACATACGGATCACTGTAAGACTTGCCCACACGACCTTCCGATTCCTGATTAGCAATCAGGTTGTAAGAGCCATCGGCGTTCTGAGTGATTACATTGAAACCGTGAGTAGTGAATCTTGTACCGTTATTGCTTCCATTAGCGGTTTCACGCTGCCAAGAATAACCTGCGGTAACGTCGATGCCAGACTTAATTACCTCAAAATCCTTCTTATAGTTAGCATAAAATTCAAGAGAAGTATTCAACTTACGTGAGAAGTAGCGGTAATTTGTACCCGCACCGTCGTTATAAGCGTTCTTGAATGCAATCGGTGAATTGAATGCCTTAATATCGTGTCCCTTAGAATTGCTTGCATCGTAACCCATAGTCAAGTTAAGGCGTAAATCCGGCAAGAAATGAAGAGCATAGTCAAGATTCAATTTACCGGTGCTGCGCCATACGTTAGCGTAATTATTACGGTCTTTCAACATGCTTACGGCATTCATATTGGAGTTACTGTTAAGCACTCCTGCATTGGTCCACACGTTATATCCGTTATACAACATCCAGTCGGCACTCTTACCATAAAGGTTGTAAGACTGTGTTTCCCAGTCGTTGTACACAGAACGTGTAGGATCGCTTGACAATGCAGAACCCACTGCAGCTTCATCGGCGAATTGATTCTTGATATAATAACCATCGGCACTTGCTTGAACCTTCAACTTTCCGTCAAAGAATTCCGGAGTAAGATTGAAACCGAAAGTAAGACGATCCATCTTTGATGTATCCAAGATACCGTTATTATTGGTGTAAGATACCGACACACGATAAGGAAGAATACCCGCAGTACCGCCTACGCTCAAGCTGTAGTCGCTTGATATTGTGGTGCGGAGGATTTCATCCTGCCAATTGGTATTGGATTTACCCATCGCTTTCACTGCATCGCTTTCAGCACCGTGATACTCGGTCATGATAGCGCGGTATTCGTCGGCATTAAGCACATCCCAAGTCTTGCGGGCTGTGTTTACATACATATTTGCTGTGAAATTTACCTGCGGCTTGCCTGACTTACCTTTCTTGGTAGTAATGATAATGACACCGTTTGACGCACGGCTACCATAAATAGCTGTAGCTGACGCATCTTTCAACACCACCATGTTCTCGATATTATCGGGAGCAATCATCGACAACGGGTTACCCATACCGTCAACGCCACCGCTTGACAAAGGTACACCGTCCAAGATGATAAGAGGGTCGTTGCTTGCGCTTAGCGATGCACCACCACGAATGATGATATTACCCTTACCTTCAGGACCTGCACTTGTGGTAACTACCACACCCGGTGTCTGACCTACAAGAAGATCCTGTACCGAAGTGGCAAGACCTGCTTGAATTTCGCTCGGTTTGATGGTTGACACCGAACCGGTTGCGTCATTCTTCTTAACCGTACCATAACCGATGGCAACCACTTCGTCAAGCACTGCGCTGTTTTCTTTAAGCGTAATCTTGATTTCAGTGCGTCCACCCACCGGAACTTCCTGAGAGACATAGCCTACATAAGACACCACCAAAGTAGCATCGGGTGCGGCTTCCACTCTGAAGTTACCATCGAAATCGGTTGCAACTCCCATCGAAGTGCCTTTTACAATGACACTGGCTCCGATCAGAGTCTCACCTGATTCATCAACTACTGTACCGTTTACAGTAATTTTCTGCGCTAAAGCAGGAAGAGACATACATAGCGACAACAACATCACTATCAATGTCTTCCGATTCATCATTTGAAAACAAATGTTCTTCATGCAAAAATCGTTTTTAGTTTTACATTGGTTTATATTAAATTATTTCTCTCTTTCATAGACCTTTACACCATGTTTCCGGGGGTTCTCATGATGATTTGGACTTTTATAAGTCTTCTCAACATTGATAAACAAACTTCTACGGCTTAAAGTTCAAGTTTTCATGTTTTAATCACCAATCATAGGCATAAATAACACGCACAAGGCACACTAATAGAGCCTTGTGAGAGCCAAGTACTTATTTTATTATCTGAGAACAACTCTTAATCATAGGTTCACTTCTATATTCAACCTGCAAATTTATATATTTTTCTTTAATTTAGATAATATATGACTTCTTTTCTTGATTTTAACATTAGTTAAACGCTCCTCTGTTCTTAAAATGTCTCTTAATATTGAAATAATTCACATCTTCTAATACCCAACTTCCAACTATTTTGTAATTTTGCACAATCTTCTACAACTTAACGAAATGAACAAATACAATTTTGACAAAATCATCGACAGGCGAGGAACCGGTTCCATCATGACCGACTGCCTGACAAAGGTATTCGGACGAGATGACCTGTGTCCGCTGTGGATCGCCGATATGGACTTTGAGGTATGCCCCGCAATCAGCAATGCCATTGAAAAACGCGCTTCACATCACATCTACGGC
>X67_European_Roe__coassemble_87_pt1 | contig 22010 bp, 16 predicted proteins | sample X67_European_Roe__metabat2_low_PE_011 | metagenome-assembled genome bin X67_European_Roe
GCTCAGTTCAAAACGCAGAAATTCACCTTTTTTGCTCCGAGAACCGTAATTTTTTACAAAAATTAAAACAGTTTCCCAAGGCTATCGTCATCATTCACGATAGTCTTTCAATAGTTTCTGTAATTTCTTACGAGCAAAAAAGATGCGGCTTTTTACTGTTCCAAGCGGAATAGAAAGTTTATCGGCGATTTCCTGATAAGGGTATCCATTTAAATAATACTTGAACGGCACACGCAATTCATCGGAAAATTGAGCTATTACACTATCAATTTCTTTTACCGATAATACCATATCCGGCGTTTCTTGAGTATAAACATTGGTAAGATTCAAAAAATAGTCATTCGGCGTTACGTCATTAATCTGTCTACGTTTTGCATTTTTTCTGTAATCATTTATAAATATATTTTTCAGTATCGTATATGCCCATCCCTTAAAATTATTTTCAGAGACAAACATTTTCGCATTTTTCAGCACCTTGTACATAGTCTCTTGAACTAAATCCTCAGCATCTTCCACACAAAGGGTTAACTGACGTGCATAATCATAAAGCCCCGGTCTGATTGACAATAATTCTTTTTCCATTGTAACAGTATTCATAACAACCTCCTATTTAAATTATTTACATTTTTCTGTTACAAATATATACATTTTATTTCACTTCTGTTACATTTTAGTTACTAAAATCTTTTATTTATTTTCTACAACATTATATATCAAAATATTAATTATACTTATTTATACAAAATTTAAATAATAAAAGTCACCACGAATCAACATTTACAACACCACTGAAACATATTTGTCACACCAAACATCCTAAAAAAGCGAATCACCCTGCAATACAAAGAGCGATTCGCTTAATATATCGGTTAGAAACAGTTTAGAACCTATCTTATAAGGACATTAAACTGCCAACCTATTCAGGTACATAGATAATCTCACCATTCTCAAGTTCATAAGCAACACCCACCTTTTTACCTTTTTTACCGCTTTTATTCTCTTGGTCTTCCGAGGGGGTATACCTGTTAATCTTCTGCCCTTCCTTGGTTATTATCTCCATATTTTCCTTTCCAGGGTTTTTCACAACGGTGAAATCCTCCTGACTGAACATTTCTGTCATATTATACCGCGTAACCAATGCTACCATCAGCGCAACGGCAAACACCATAGCCACATCAAACAGATTGCTGACAACGCTCATAGGGTCGTTATCTTCATCTGCGCCCAATAGTAATCCCCTACGTCTTCTCATGCTTTTCGCCTGCTTTCATTCAACAATTCGGCAAGAAATTCCAAGTTTGTCATATCTTGACGATACCAACGCTGTTTAACCTGCTGAGTAACGAATCCGATACCGGCAGCAAACAAGCCCACGACTGTAGTAGCAAATGCCACTTGCATATTATATGCCATTGATGCTATATCACCGGCTGCAAGACCCACCAATGCCGGTCCCATAGGAATCAATGTACCCATCAGCCCAAGCATAGGTCCCATTTTTGTCAATGTTTTCGATGTAGACAAATCTTTATCTGCCTCTACCTCATACTCTCCAAGTAATCGCTCTACTTGAGCCTCACTGTCCTTAACTTTCAAAATCCTGCCTATATACGTCACTACTAATGAGGTATTCTTCTTAGGCAACCGTTCCTCCAAATCTTGAATATTAGAAGCATCTAATTTATCAAACTCTCCCTTCAACAAGGCTCCGGTTCTCCTCATAGACAGATACTGCCCGAAAAAGCTGCCTATAAGCAGTAATGAGCGTATAAACATCAGTATCAGCAACACAATCACAGGTACTAATAAGCCTGTTGAAATCCAATAAAGAATATCAGAAATATAATTCATAATTATATGTTATTTAAATTGTTTTTTTATTTTTACGTATCTAAAGACCAAGCCTGCCGCAGCTCCGGCTATCACCAATGCAATCAATCCTGCCAACGCAGCCCAATCCACTTCACTTATTCCCTTTACCGCAGTAGTGCCGTTCACCGTGGCTATCACGCCGAGAATTCCTATCAACGCATTACACAGGAATAGCAGTTCCAAACGCAATTCCTTTTCTGGTATAAGCCACTTCATGAACAGGCTACCCAATGGTATCACAAGCACCACAACGGCAGCAAGACTCCATGAAATTAACGAAAAAGATACTCCCGGGAATGAAAAAATAACAGCCACAAGACAACTGAACAACACAGGGAATATAAGTATCCCCGGGAACCAACGTAAAGCACGATATGCCCACAGCGTTCTCTTTTTCACTTCTCCGGCAGTTTGCATATATGCTGCCAACATGCAGAACGACATCTGAATAACAACTTCCACAGTAAGTACCACAGAGATATCGAGCATCAGCTGCGTATTGGCGAGCCAATCAGAGATTTGAGATTTAGACTGTTCTATCGCATAAGGATAGGCAAACCCGACAAACAATGCACATATAAGCGAGATGCCGGCTACAGAATAAACCTTCCGGTAGGTCTGCTTCAAAATAAAATTAAAACAGACCAATATCATCAATATAAAAACAACCGTTTCCATTATTCCTGCATCTTTTTACGGCGATGACGCACAAGAAGAATCAATATTACGATCGCTCCTACGACAATCGCTCCTACGATAACATTATTCAGTACCGTAGTTACCTTGTCATCCTGAACCAACTCCTCTTTTTTCATCACCATTCCTTTTTTCTCTCCACTTATGGAAGATTCCCTTATCTCTTTTATATTCTGTTTATATTCATCGGCAGCATTTTCATCAGCCTTTGACGCTATAAAGTCACGCAATTTGGCATTATCACACACAAAACCTGAGCATGAGGGCTTGTATTTGTTTACAAGTTCAGTATGCAGCTTGGCAATATCAGCCAACTGCTCATCAGTGGCTTTCCACATACCTTTACGGGCGGTCTCCATCATCACGGCAGTCATTTCTTCAAGAGCCGCAGGATTGCCGGTCTCGAAATAATTCTTAACACCAAGACCGAACTTATCTTTTACATATACATTATATATCTCATCCCACATTTCATTATCCACAGCCTTGGGTTTCATAACATTCCAGCCATAAGTATTCTGAACAATCTCGGCAAACGTATTGGCAGAACCTGCTTCTCCTTTCATCTTTTCCTTTATATATTCAGGATTGAATATCGTGGTACGGCTTTCTATGCCTATCGCCTCTTTCACCTCTTGCATGCGAGCCTTATTACGATTACGGTAATCGCTCAAGTATGCGTCAGGATCTTTACCGGTAACACTGCGTACCGCCAGATTCATTCCACCCATAAACTCATACACGTGGTCAAGACTCAATGCGCCCCATGTATTGCTCTGCCGAGGCTGTATTACAGCATCGGTATTGGACAAAGCTGCCTCAAAAGCATATTGGCGCACCGCTTCCCAATTCTTCTCACTTCCATAGAACGCACCCATGTTATTCAAATAAACATCGGCTATTTCCGATTCATTCTCCCAACGGTCTCCACTTTGCACCATACCTTGTATCCCAGTACCATAGTTTCCGTTCACTCCGCCAAACACACGGAATGTGGATATTTCACGCGCTTCTTTTGGCGACAACCCTTTTTCTATCAATCTTCGTTCAGCCTCTACGGCACTTGCCGCCACTTGATTTTCATACTCGTCATCCTTGGCGGCAGCAGCCATTTCCACAGCTCTATTTATAAGAAACAACCGGGAAGCCGCAATGTCCCGCAACTGACCGCTGGTTTGAACCACCACGTCTATACGGGGACGACCCAATTCTTTTGAAGGAATCAACCGTAAATCAGTCACACGCCCGAAAGCATCACGTATAGGCTCTACCCCAAGCATATAGAGTACTTGCGCTATCGTAGCACCTTCAGTCTCTATAAACTCACCGCTCCAGAGAGTGTAGCTCACCTTATGAGGAATACTGTCATTATGACGTTTCTTATACATTTCGATGGTATTGTTTGCCAATTGCACACCTTTCTCCCATGCGCTCTCGCTCGGTGTGGCCTCGGCATTAATCGCATACAAGTTCCTGCCTGTAGGCAAGGTGTTTGGATTAGCCACCGGATCTCCTCCGGCTGATGGAGCAGTATAACCTCCGTTCATGGCATTTATCAAAGACTCCAGTTCACGTTCCGGACTTTCCTGTAAAGCCTTCTTATAATTATGCACATTTTTTATTGTACGTTCAACCTCCATCACTGCAACAGAAAAATTTATTTCCTCCTTAGAATATTCCTTTTTCTGAATAGAGTTTTTTATCATCTCTGCCATTTTACCTGAAGCATGCGCAGACTTCGGCTTAGTCTCTGTAGAAGATTTACCTTTCTGCTCTTTTTTCATCATAGCAGTCTCCATCTTCTTTAATTGTTCTTCACTTGCCCCAAAACTCTTAGCCATTTCAAGCGTAGCACTTGTTTTCTTTGATTTTTTCGGTGACACAGCCGCAGCATGAGGTGATGAATTTGCGCCCGACATAGCCATCATCATAGCCATCATTCCTTGCGGAGCTTTTCTTGACGCATCTATTTCACGTGCCTTAGCCAATTCTCCGGCAGTAATCCCCGCAATATGACAAATCAGTTCATCACTTGCAGCATCAGAATCAACCAGTAACCTTGTCACCAAATCTCGTGCAGGATTCAAATAACGTGCCGTGAAAACAGACTTATGTTTTTCAACGTCACCTTTCACTTTATTGCGCTGTTTATCAAGAGCAAGCAAGCTGTAAGCAACAGGTTCTACAGTCATGGCATACACGCTGCTTTTTATTCGCTCACTGCTATAAGGAACACCCATTGTGTATAATTGACCTGTAACTTTTTCATTTGCCAATTCCTCGGCAAAAGTTTCGATACGCATGATTTCCTCTTCTGTATATGGTATTGACATCACACTGTCAAGGCTCAATTCGCGGTGAATACCCATTTTTACAGCCGCTTTCTTAACCGCTAACGAATTTCGCTCCAACACCGCCTTTTGAGCATCGGTTAAAGCCTCTCCGTCACCAAGACTGTTATTATAAGCTTTTATGGCTTTATTAAGTTCTTTGTATATTCCTCTCACATTGCTTTCTATAAACGGAGGCGTAAGATAGGATTGCAAGCCGGCATACGAACGGCGTTTAGCAATTACACCTTCACCCACATTTCCTATAGAGTATACATACAAGTGAGGCATAGCCCCTACAAGCCTGTCCGACCAATCATTATTGCTTAATGCCACCTGTTTTCTCGGTGTGAATTCCAAACTTCCATGCGTACCGAAGTGCATCAACACATCGGCACAGAATCCGTATTGTGTCCACAAATAAGATGCTATATAAGCGTGTGGAGGAGCAGCATCAGTACCATGCACCACCTTAAATGAGTTATCACCATTTCCCGCAGCATTCTGTGGCAAAAGAACTACATTACCCAAGTCTACACGTGCCACGCCTAAACGCCCGTCATCGCTTACCATATAATCTCCCGGAAATTCACCATTTACAGCCACAGCTTCAGCATATTTTTCCGGTCTCAATGCTTTATTTACCCATTCTTCATATTGTTCTTTTGTAACAAGTACAGGATTACCGTTTTTCATGAAATCCGAATACGCTCCTTCAGCATAGTTGCCGAACACCGCGCCCTGTGCCTGTATCAATCGGCTTAATTCGTCGACTGACGCAGGCAGATTAACGCTATATCCCTCTTGTTTCATACGTTTCAGTAAATTATAAAGAGAAGAACATACTTCCATTCCTCCGGCGGTCATAGTGTTTTGCCCCGGTCCTTTATAATAATAAATTGCCACTCGTTTTTCTGCATTAGGCTTATTTTTCAGACCGATATAATTGTTTACAGTCTCCACAAAAGTTTCAAGGCGTTCAGGGATAGCATAAGCGTGTTGCAATCCTTCTTCGTCCTTATAATGTCCGAATAAGGCATAAGGACGTATCGCCCCATCTATCTCCGGAGTTACAATACTCTGGGACATAAAGCCCCCGCTCATTCCCAATTTGTCGTTTTCCCACTCTTCAACCAAACGATTAACATTTAATGGAGCGAATAACGGAACATTTTTCTCTTTCAAGTAATCGACAATATAGTCCCCCATACGACCATGAGCCATATTTATTACAGCCGACACATTCACGCTATCTGCCATTCCCGAACCGATAAACGCACGCATATTACGTACCGGATACACATTATTGCCGGTTTCCTCTAATTTCTTAATGAGTTCCGTTGGCTCACCCATTTGACCTGTTACAACCACGCATGGGGCATTCAACAGATATAATCCGTTATCAGCCAAGAACGCATTGTAATCCTTTATTGTATTAAATCCAAGCTCCTCTTCATCCGTTTTTTTAGGATCAGCATGATAAAACATGTCATTGGAACGCAATGTTGCCGGTTCCGGCTCTTTCACCGACATGATTTTACCATCTATATACTTACGCACATAATTCAACATGCTCCTATAATTACGCCGCCCGCCATTTGTAAGATATTTACGCAAATCCTCAACTTGCACCGAATCCAATGATGTTATATTATTAGCCGGATTGGTTGCCGCAGTCGTCAATATAGGGATTCCGTTATATGCAGCATCTTCTATCACCGCTCGTTGTTCTTCCGTTATGCGAAGTCCCATAGCGTTCATGAACACCATGTCATAAGATGTTATATTATCTATATCATCCGTTTCAAGTGCTGTTATTTTTATAAAAGAATTATCATTAGCTTTGGAAATCTGTCCTAAATTAATAACCTGATAATTTATAAATGCCACATTGGTAACGCCAAACCATACGTTCCATGCCACCGCACATAAAATTACCGACAACAAAGCTCCACTTCCTATAATTAACCTTTTTTTCTTCATTTCCGTAATCTTTTATTTTCACTTAAAAAAATCTTCTATGTTTACCGACAATCCCGCCATAAACGTTGTTCCCGTTGTACTCGGCGAATTGCTATAATAATATGAAGGCACATAGTTGAACAGATTGTCCACTGTCAATGTGAGATTTATACCTTTCCATATACGATTAGACAAACTTAATTTCCATATTGTATATGCCGGATAAGTCTGTCTTTCGGTTTCTTCATAAGATGTAGTCGAAGTATATACATCGGTAGTAACCCGAGATAAGAATCGCCCATTCAACGACAAATTAAAGCCGTAATCTTTCCAGTTCTTGCCATACTCTACACGTGCTGTGGCAGTATGAGGACGCGTAGACGATGTTAACGGTTCTCCTTTCTTGATATACTCATGCGTATAAGCGTATGAAAGGCGAGCCGATATACCACATGGAAATTTAGCAACTGCATTGGCGTCAACGCCATACACTTTAAGGTTAGCCATATTCGTATATACCATGCCTTTCAAGTCATCATTCCACGCTGTAGTGATTCTGTTATCCACGATATTATAAAATCCCGTAACAGTCAGGTTATATCTACCCTTGATATATTCAGCCGAAAGAGAAAAGTTATGACTGGACTCGGCTTTCAGATTTTTATTGCCGTAAATCATGAAAATACTTGCCATGTCAAAATTCATATACATTTCTTTCAACGTAGGCGCACGAAAACCGCCGGCATAAGAGCCTCTCAACGAACAATTGTTAAACTTATACATTATCCCCACTTTTGGCGAAAAATGCTTTACGTCAGCCTCCGAAAAATGATCGAAACGCAACCCCGTAATAATATTGAACCGCTTCGTAGGATTCCAATCAAACTGCGCAAAAGCATCTGTTGTATATTGTGTGTAACTTCCTCCATCGATAAACTGATAAGACATCAGATAATCACGCATAAAGTCTCCACCCACTGTAAGAATATTATCACCTATCTCATGGTTATAAATTCCCCTTACCGTATGTTGCACATTACTGTAATCCCTGACATCAGATCCGGATAAGGGTTGATAATCACTTTTATCATATTGGTCAAACGAATAAGACAATTCCAAGTCATTTGCACCAAATTTATAATTACCTTTTAGTCCACCATTGAAATCACGATAACGTTCCTTGCTCACTTCCGATGAATTACGCTCACGAAAAAAATAACCTGCACGAGCAGTTATTTTAAGTTTTTCAAGAGGTGTGATAACAAATCTTTCCTTGACGCTCCAAGTCTTGCTGCCGTATATTTTGCTGTAGTCGCCATCGCCTTGCAAATTCACGGCATCAACCGCAGTATGTTGCACATTAGTCATACTCTGTACAATACCTTGATTCACTCCGACCGACACACCGTAGCGACGACTGTTATTCGCACCAAAACGCGTATTCAGATTTACCGACCACGGTTCTTTGGCATCCCGGCTGATGACATTCACTACTCCACCCACAGCATTTGAGCCATACAACGAAGATGCTGCACCCTTCACAATTTCCACACGCCCCACATTATTCATGTTAAGGCGGCTATAGTCAATATTATCCAAAGTCTCCCCTGCAAGCCGCTCCCCATCAACAAGAAACAACACCGAATTTCCGCCAAACCCCTGCATATTAAGCGAAGTCTGCTGATTCATGGAGTAAGAGAACTCAATACCGGGTAATTCTGACTGCAACAAATCTCCTATATGTGTAGCATCGGCTTTTTTAATATCATCCTGTGTGAGAACACGTGTTACAATCGGAACATCCTTCAGCAATTTGGGAGTTCTCGTTCCTGTAACCACTACAGTATTAAGATTCAGGGCATCCTGCACCATAAAAAAATCAACAGGCTCTGAATGTTTTCCCTCCAAAACTTTTATTTGGGGTATGTAGCCTATATATGAAACCTGAAGTGTATATTTTTTATTATCAGGAAGTGTAATACTGTATATCCCGTCACCGTCGGCTGACACACCTATAGCAGGCAATTCTTTGACCGTAATCACGGCCCCTGCCAACGGGTTATTTCCGGTATCAGCAACAGTACCGGAAACAATGCGTTGTGCATACGTCTCAACCACAGATAACATGCACAACATCAAACACAAATACTTAAAACATTTCATCATCTTCAATTCTCAAATTCAAACGGATACATGTATTCTATTGTCATATATCCTTTTACTGAAGCTTCATTCATAAAATTAGAGAGTCTCAATGCGGCATACGTTCCGTCTTTCAACCTCACCAAATACACTTTTTTAGACATGGTGTAAATAGGCGGCATTGTGCTTGTATCCACATTAAGCCACTTGGACAGTTCAGGATTATAATAGGATTCCGTATATAGTATAACACCATCCATCATCCCCGACATATCCACGGCAATACGGTCGGTTGTCCAAATATCTGCCACAAATGCACCATCAGGTATCGAGCCTAAAGCCTTTAATGCGCCGAAATCGGTAAATTCGGTTTCTAAAACTGCACCATTATTGGTTTTCGTATCGTATCTATGCACTGCTATATCCCAATTGACCGGCTCTTGCATTCCCTGACCTATTTCTACTGTTTCAATCTTTTTTTTATGAAAATCTATGAAATTCCAGTTAGTGTATTCTGAAGCGTTGATATAGACAACACCGGAATTGGCAGATTCATCCACTTTAATGAACCCATAGTCATTTTCCGTTTCCGCTGCAGGCTCGTCATACATACCGCCCATTATGCCATTACAAGCAGAGAGTGATAAGATTAATATCACTCCCGGCATTAACGACTTCATTGTTTTCAATGATTTCATCTTATATACTGATTATTCTGTTACAGGCATATCTCCCGTTGAGAATTCTATTGTCAATCCTCCCATAACGGCAGGTACTGAGAACGTGAACTTAGGGTCTTCTTTAAAAATATCTATCACAGCCGTCAATTCACATTCATAGTCATTGGTCGTTCCGTTCATCCCCATCTTGGTTACACCTACTCCGGTCAAAGTATACAAATCATTTTCCACTACCAATGATGCTTTAGCTATAGAGAAAGTTCCCCATGTATCAGATACGTAATCCACCTTATATGTTCCGTCTCCGTTTGATTCTACTGCTATGACTTGATCATCTGTGTACATTCCGTCAGGGAAATATTTAGCTACCGCCTTAGAATACCCTGAATAAGTGCCTGCAACTACAAGATCGGCAGGTATTTCGCCTTTAATAAATTCAATTGTAAGTCCGCCCATAACCGATGGAACGCTGAAAGTAAACACAGCAGAAGATGACGATACTTGGACAACACCCTCAAAAGAACAATCATATTCCTTTTCTACTCCCTGATGTCCCATTTTAGTTACGCCATCACCTTTTATAGAATAAGAATCGGTGCCAGCTGTTACAGTTGCATCGGAAATAGTAAAAGTTCCCCACTTTTCAGAAGTAAAAGTAATATTTACGGTAGCGTCACCTGTGGCTGCTATTTTCACTTGTTCTTTTGCTCTCACAGAATTTGAAAAGTAATTACACGAAGCCAGTGTATAGCCATCATAGATTCCGGCAACTTTTTCAGCCGGTTTTTCAGCCGGTTCATCCTTTTCATCACTGCAAGATACTGCGCTCAAAGCAAACAATGCCATCATGAGCATGTAAAATTTAATTTTCATCGTTTTGTTATGTTTATATTCTTAAATAATTATTTACTTTTTACGATTGCAAAATTACTTTCTCAAAAAAGTATCGGCAATCCCCATTAATTGGGAATTGCCGATACTTCTATCACTATTTTTAGGTATTTTTCTTTCTAACAAAATTATGGTATTGTATCCTGTTCTCTCAACCATTTTATAAATTCGGGCAAGCACTCAGCCGATGGCTCTGCCTTTTTCACTTTAAGGGAAATATGCTTACCCATTCCACCTAAGATATTGAATTGGAAATCGGTATTATTCTCATAATCTATAACCGGAGGATTCTTTCCTTCAAATAAGGCTATAGCTTCAGCAGTCATTGCGTCAAGTTTAAGCAGCCACGGGCTTATATCGTTATAGAATAGAGTATCACTTGCGTTATCGGAAACTTTCATCTGTTTAAGTGTTCCGCATGCAGCATTCACTTCTTTTAATTTATTCAAAAGAGCCTCATGATTAGGCTTTCCTCGTTTAATCGACAACTTATAACGCATAATCAAGTAATCCAATGCGTCAGTATCATAATATCTCAAGAATGGAGCGGCAATGTGCAGAGCCGGAGCATATTTCTCTCCAACAGCAGCAAATAACGCATTTTCCCAACTTCGCTGGTTGTTAAACGCAGCGTTATTCCAAGTGTAGTCGGCAACGCTGAACAACGCGATTTTAGACAACGCTCCCTGTTGCATAGGATTTACAATAATAGAATTAGCCCCTGCTATATTGGTTTCAAGCCGTGCCAAATTATCGATATGCGACTCGTCTATAAAATTAGTATAGGTATCCATTATGAATAGTTTCGTATGGTCCTCATCATTACAAGGATAATTCCACCACCAACTTATGTCTCTTCCCAAATGCGTTTTTATTACTGCAATATCCTCATTATTTGGAACTGACCACACATTTCGTCCGGTAATATAAATATGTGTCTTTTCGGGTGTCGACTTCAGTGATTCAAAGAATATACGTGTCTTTTCGGGTGTTGCCCATGAATAAGCGTATAATTGCGGTACATAATGCAATGGTTTTACGGTATCGGCAGGTGCTGCATTACCCTTATTCCATCGATCGTCGATACGATGCTGCAATTCGGTAACATTATTTGCACACAAATTCATGATTTCGGTTTCCGATGGGACACCCACATCATCGACAAATACACCAAACTGTCTTACACCCAAACCATACATGCTGTCAAACTTCGTCATTATCTTATCGAGAACCTCCTTGTTCTCAGGATCGGCAAAAGCCTTACCCGGGTGAATCGCCCAAATAAAATTAATCTTTGTCATTTGTGCTGTAGCAGTAATATCCTTCATCATATCTTGTGACAGGTAACCGATGCGTAACTGCTCCTCTGTAATAGATGTAGGATAAGGTTCACTCCAGTATAGCGAATGGTAAGAATCAGATTTTGCTCCATACATATATGTATTCATTTTATAACGAGCCATAAAACGGAATAAATCCTTGGTGACCTCAGCTGTATATGGTACACCATAATACCCTTCTATGATACCACGATTCTTAATGTCGGCAAAATCATATATTGTCACACATTTCAACTCAGATTTGCCGCAATCAAGAATTTGTTCCAATGAGGCAAGACCGCAGAACACCGCATCTGTGTTTTCACCTACAATGGTTATTTGAGCTACCCCTTTCTTATCTGCAACAAGGCTTAATATATGCCTGTCATATTTAGGCAGAGTAAAAACTGTTCTGTCTAATTTCAATGCCGATATTCGTTTGTCCGCCACTCCTTCGGAATTGTTTATACCAAGCAAAAGATTGGATTTTCCCTTTTGCACTGAATTTGAGACAATCACATCCAAGCCCGATTCGGAAAGGATCTGTTTAGCCCGATTCACGGTGATAGTGTCTACACCAACCTCAGCCACAATATTTACTTGCTGAGAAAATGCGGCTTTACCGTCAACCTCATACTGCTCCTGAGGAACAGGATAAATAGAATAGATGTTATGTGCTTGAATATTAAGCGAAATAAATAACGCAATGATTAGAATTAATGTTTTTTTCATTATAATTGTTTTAGGTTTGTAATTTTATGGAATTAATCATCTTACAAAGATTAATAAAGCTACCGATATAGTTTTATATATAGCGAATAAGAAAGCGTTTACCCTAAAAAGCTGTTAAATTTTAACTAACCACAAAACGAATGGCGGCACGCCTTAATCAAAACATGCCACCAAATTCAGACAAAAAAAACATTACAAAATATTCCTTAAAATAATCTCGGAATAAAATTCAAACAATTCCTAAACAATTTCTTATTTTACAATATCTTTCAAGACAGGAATAAGTTTGTCGGCGTATGCACGGAAACCAATATCGGTAAAATGAATTCCGTCAACGGTTCCTTCATTATCATATCCGCTTAATCCCTCACAAGTCACATAATATAAGTTATCGGGATTGTCTGCTTTCAATTTTTCATAGTTCTTACGCCACTCTTCATTCTTCTCGGCAAGATAATTCTTTGTAAATTTATCATATTTGGTATAGCTGTACATAGGACCTTCAACCATAATTATAGGTACGTTTGGACGCAGTTTTCTTAACGTATTCACAAATCCATAAGTCAAATTCTTGCACATATCTTTCGTACAATTAGGTATCGGGTCAAGCACATAAGCAACCACATCCGGTATTTCCGCCATGGCAAGTGCCATATAGTTATCCATCTTACCCTCGCCGCTGAAGCCAAGATTTACACATTCCACATTCAAGTCGCGCTGTATCATGTTGGTAGCTACCATACCGGTGCGTGTAGCACATCCTCCTTGCATAATACTTGTTCCATAGAATACCACCTTTTTCTCTTTACGCGGATTATTCAGCATAGGCTTTTGGATTACAGCCGCACTATCAACACCTATTTCCATCCAATTCACCCCGTCATACAACGGTAAATATATCATATACTCGCGCATTTCCTTGCTTGGAAGGTCATCGGCATAAATTTTAGTCTGTATCGAATCTTTTTTATACGGACGATTAGTGTTTACATATTCCCATTTGCCGTCATCATTAAGAATATACAGATCTGTTCCCTTTATTCCGGTATCGGCCATGTGCGCCATGTGAAAATTCCATGTAAGATTGTATCGTATACCTATACGGCTTGAATTTGAAGAAAAACGTATAGCCAGTCCTGCACTGTTTCTTGCACGATCCCACAATGCCTCTCGTTTTGCATCTTTCATAATACTATCTTTCAAATAAGCAGGAAGACGATGATAAGGGGACATGGTGTTATCAAATCCCTTGTTTATCATTCGAAATTCAAGAGCATTAACGTACTTGAGTTCTTTTTTCTCTTCGGCTCTCAAAGCAAAAGCCACACTTACCAAAGCCAATAGCAACAGCAAGTTTTTAATAGTTTTAAGTTTCATAATATAAGACATTATAATGTTATTTTTCTTTTCCTGTCAAAAGCAAAGCCAATGGCTTGCTGTGACATATTATATAATTTACGCCCAACGTAACAGCGATAATTATCGAAGCAAAAAATGATGCGAATATCAAAGTAGGCACAAAACCAAGATTCATTTCTATCAACGGTTCTCTTAACACCGTCAAGGGAAATAAAAAGAAATAATGGAGCAAATACACAGCAAGGCTCTGCCTGCCTATATATTCACACACACGCCCCGAAATTGAGCCACGTGGATTTTCTGTTCCGAAAGCTCTGAAACTCCATGACTTAGCTACACTTATCGAGACTATTACCACACATACATACAACAATTGTCTCGCTATGTCAACACACTCTACCGGCAGCGAAAATTCCCACGACCAACACACATAGTACATCAAAAAACTACCTGCTACAATCGCAATCGTTATCCACTTTGAATCAGACGTTACACTATCAAAGGTTTCTTTCACCGAACGAGCCATAATGCCAAACATAAACACCGGAAAGAATTCAAACAGCAACGGAACTCCTATCAACGAATTTATTTTCTCCGTAAACACAAATTTCGTCAACAAACCTAATACAATCCATACAGCGACCACCACGGCAAATTTAGCGGCAACACTCTTACAACGTTCAAGCACCGAAATCAAAGCACAATACAACAATATTATCTCAAAGAGACATAATGTAAACCAATAGCCGTTTTTCCCTGTACTGAAATACAACCCTTCCCATGTAGAATCAAATGGACTCTGCAAACCACTATGCGGAAAATAATAAATCCATAATGTACTCACGGCAAAAAACGGGATAAGCAATTGTTTTGCTCTCGCCTTAACATCCGGTATAGCAAGTTTCCCGTCTTTAATCACTTTATACGTAAAATAGCCACTTATAAAGAAAAACACAGGCATGTGAATCTTCTCTACAAATTTAAATAGAACTGCATTGTCTATCTCACGTATGCACATAGTCAGAACATGCCCTATAACCACCATAAAAATGGCAACCCCTTTTAACATGTCAAAATAATGCAAACGGATACTTTTGTTCTGTTCCATCTCTGATTTACGCTTAATTTTGTGTCACACAAAAGTAATATTTTTAACAATATTCCACAAGACACCACCCCTATTTCTCAAGACATTTCTTATGCCAACTAAAATCAAAACAACTACTGAATTGTGACAAAATTAATCACATTAACATATTTTAGCAATCGGGGGGGGGTAAAACCACAATTAAATGTTTACTTTTGCGAAAAAGTAATTCTAAATACGACATTTTTACACAGAAAGCAGGACAACCCAGTGCAAGGAATACTTAAAATTGCATGAAACTAAAGAATATTTGGGAATTATAAGGATATAAAACCTTTAAAAATACAACGTTGACAATATGCGAAAATATATACTCATCATAATAGTATTCTTGGCAAGTATGTTAAGCGCATTCAGCCAAACGTCATCCACCCCACTGGATTCGATGAAAATGAGTTTTAAGCAAGATGCGGCAAAACAACGTTCGGATTTCGCAGCATACGAAGCACAAGCTCTTGCCGACTATGAACAATTCGTAAAATCCATTACTAATATTTGGGGTGGCGACACAATCATAAACGACACACCCAAAGAATGGGTCGAATATGATACCGATTTCCACTCGCGCTCCATAGTCAATTTCGAGAAAGGAGATATTCTGATCGAGGTGGCAATAGATGAAGACGAAAATTCCGATATTTCAGCCATAAACAGTCGTTTGGCAAAAACAATCGAACGATTATTAAACAGCCGAGGCTCATCAAATCCATACAAGGCAGCCAACCAATCAGAACCGCTAACCAAAGCTCCGATTCTTGATAATATCGTAGATTTCTCAATGTTTGATTTGGACACGGCTGCAGTTGCTGTCAATAACCGTCCGGCTCCACCTAAACCCACAGTAAAAGGCAAGCCGTTGGCTGTAAACCAATCACAGGATAATTCCAACGGTACATCTGTCAACAACGCTAAGGATAAAAAGAGTTCCGACGTTTCAAAAAGTTCTTTAGCCGAAAAGCGGGATAATGCTCGTAAGAAAGCCTAGGAAAGAGCAAATGCGCTTAAAGACAAGAATAACAAATCTTCTTTGGCTCAAAAGATTGCGCAACAAATCAACAAGAAAACATCATCGATAATCGGGAATGACGGAAAAAGCCGTAAAGTAGTACAAGTACAAATGAGCCTCGTTGCCGAAAACCTTTCAAAAAACGCATATAAATATAAAGACATTGTAGCGGAATTTTCTAAAAAATTCCAAGTGGAACAACCTTTGATTTTTGCCGTTATGGAAGTGGAATCGGCATTCAATCCTGAAGCCAAAAGTTGGGCTAACGCATACGGATTGATGCAATTAGTCCCAAAATATGGAGGTGCTACGGCATATCAATATGTGTACAAGAAATCATGGATACCTGAACCTGCCTATCTATACAATCCTCGCAACAATATTGAGTTGGGTACGGCTTATTTAAGGGTACTTATGAATACATTCTCAAATGTAAACGATACGCACTGTCAACGGTTATGCGTGATTGCCGGATACAATACCGGTCCGGGCAATGTGTGCCGAGCATTCGACAACACAAGGAATCTGAGCAAAAAGATATTTGCGCTAATCAACAAGTATGAGTATTCTCAACTATACAACCACTTGATTGTCAACCTCCCGGCTCAAGAGACGCGGAATTACGTCAAGAAAGTGACAGAAAAGAGAGAAAAATACATGAAGAAATAACAATTGTTTTACACAACCAAGGAAAAATCATGTACTGTCCGGAATGCGGTTATAAGATAAATGAACAGGATGCGATATTTTGCCCTGAATGCGGAACGAAGATAGCTGAGGATACGCAGGATTCAGCGGTCAAAAATAATTTTTACGCATCCGGTATCATATTTACCGACGTAAAGCGTCTTGCCTCCAAGTTGCGCACAGAAGAACATACCGTTCATAAACTACTGGAATACTATATTGGTGTAAAACAAAGTTACGGCGTTTCATACAGCTTGGTTGATACAGGAAACTATGTATCCGACAATATAGTTACACCGCCCAATCCCGATAGCGGCATATCCGGCTACATGGATGTATTAACCGATGCATATAATCGTCAAGCCGACAAGCGAGAAATCAATTATCTGTTTATAATAGGTGGTAACGACATCATTCCGATGCCTCGTATTCCGCACTATTGCATCGATGTAAAAGACAAAACGATAGACACCGATATACTATACGCATACCCCTACGGCAAAAACATGATGCCTATGCTGCAGAATGCACAGATTTTCAGGTATCAGCAGGCTTTTCTTGTAGGACGTCTGCCGATAGGAGAAGATACAACATCGGAAGATTTCCGTAACTATTTGGAAAGAGCCGTAAAAGGTGCAGAAGGAATCCCGCTTACAGAAGCCTACGGTCAATGTGACCCTAATTGGAAAAATGTTTCTGCTACAGTCACAGATGATTTGATTGCAGCCAATAAATTAAGGAATCTGGATGGGTACATATCAGCCGATTGCTATTTCCGCCGCTTGATATTGTCACCCTGTATCACCACCGATAATGTAAACCGTGTTTTTCATGACAAGGCGCATCTATACTATTATAATCTGCACGGATGTAACGCCCTTGAAGCAAGAGGATGGTTCGGAGCACATAAAGGGCAGAAAGTCACTATACCCGTTTTATTACCCGAACATATAAGTTCTTGCAGTGTTCCAAACATCATAGTATGCGAAGCATGCTACGGTGCCAGATTCATAGGTCTTGACAAGCGGCACAGCATGTTACTTTCGGCATTATATGCCCAAGCACTGTTGTTTTTAGGTTCGTCACGCATCGCATGGGGAAACGTAGATCCTGTTTCTATCACTGAATATACTCCGGTATTACCTGTATATGCCGATACAATGGCATTAGGATTTATCAGTTCAATATTAGGCGGATACAGCGCAGGACAAGCTTTATTAATTGCCCGAGATATGGTTTTGAACCAAGAAGGAGATTGCGAAATAAATCCTAACACAATATCAACAGTTACGGAGTTCAACCTTTTCGGCGACCCATCATTATTTGCAGTCACGCCCGAAATGTTCCAAGACCGACCAAAGACGTTGGACAAGTCCCAAGGCATAATGAGCGGAAAAGCATACGACTGCAAAATGGAACAATTGGATTTATCCGGCAACGGCAATTCTATACTTAACTTGGTTCGTAAAAATGTGGATAAGAACATTTCACAAATACGTAACAGCATCAATAGCCATCTCTACGAGTATTACGGAATAGAGCCGCGGAATCCCGACAGTGTATTTAAGGTAAAATACGCCGATGGCAGTAAAGAATTGAGATTTAATTATGACGTTCTGCCCGGTTCTGAAATATCCATGACATACACAGTAAGAACCACAGAAAACGGCAAAATAAAAGAAGTAATAATGACTAAATAACGATAACAAACACAAAAACTTATATATTATGAATTGTCCGAAATGTAATTCAGAACTTCGCGAAGGTGCAAAATTCTGCACCCAATGCGGACAAAAAATTGAGACCTCATCCCTATGTCCTCAATGCAATGCACCATTGAAGCCGGGAGCCAAATTCTGCACCCGATGCGGATATAAATTAACCGTAGCAACGGTTGAGGTAAACGCTCAAGCCGAGACCAAAGCATCTCCCGTTCAAGTTCCGGACGACATGAATACGGCAAAAGGCAGAATTTACTGGAACGTTCAACCGGGACAAGTAGCCCGCGTAATCACTGAATCTGAATTTGAGACATACAATAAAATACAAGGTATAATAGTTCCCGAAGGAACAACTGCCTACATAAGAGCCAACGGACGTACCATAGCATCTATAAGCGGAGGAACATACGATTTGGCCAATACCTCTTCGCCTTCATCCTTTTCTGTAGGGAAAATGTTGAAAAAAGGTTGGCAAATGATAGTAAACCTCTTCTCCGGCACAAAAAAGAACAACACAGGTGTTAAGACAGAAGAGGAAATATATTTACATCAACAGAAAGTGATTTTGGAAAACGCCGAAAAAGGTGCGGCTTTTTCTGTCATAATACTCTTGGATAAGGCATTTCCGTTAATGATAGGAGCTAAGCAAAGTAATCTTGATGATTATAAGAACTTCGTTCCGATGCAGATACAAACCCGCCACATCAAAATGGGTATAGGTGTAAACGCTTATTTCAAAATTTCTGATCCGGAACGATTCATACTACATTACCTGACTGACAAACAAAAGCTTAATTCAGCGTTAATTGTTGATGAAATAGCTGATACGATACGCGTAGTTCTGCAAGATGCACTATACGATACCGAACTTGAATCAAACCGCATTCCTACCGACCTGCATACTCTATTAAAAGATCGTATAAATGCAGTTGCTGCAGAGACGTTCTTCGGGCTTTCTGTGGTTCGTATCGTTGAAATTTCGGCTAAAAGCGAAGACTTGGAGCGTTTTTCACAATTAAGTCAGGAATTATACCTGTCTGAGAAAGAACTTGATTACCTGCTCCGCACAAATGATTTCAAAAATCGCCTTGCCGATGCAGTCAATGCACAAGAGATTCACCAAGCTGAAACTGAACTTGATTTAAGAAAAAAACTTAATGCCATAAACAGGAATCAGCACAACGAAGAACTGCTTAACGAGGATGAATTGCTTAAATTCGAGCATTTGTTACTTAACGAGCGAAAGATACGCGAAGCGAAAACCGAGAATGAGACACAAGCTGCATTGGCTGAAATATACAAGACAGGTCTTATCAGACAGGACGAGCTTGAAACTCTTGCTCATCAAGTAAAGACAAATTCTCATCAGCGTAACGTATCCTTAGCAATGATGCAATTACGCGATGGAATAGAATTTGAAAGGGTTCGTCTTGAAGGTGAAACCGAAAAAGCAGTAGTAATCGTCAAAAAGGATCTTGAAATACAAGGATTACGTGACGATTATGCCGACAGCCGTTTCAACAAGAAATTGGAACAACAACGCGCCATAGAAGATACCAAACTTGATTTAGAGCAACGCAAGCGTGACATTGCCTATAATGACGTTAAACGACAGCACGACCTCAAACGTGAAGACGATGATGCACAATTCCGCCAATTCCTTGCAATGCAAGCCGCAGAAGAACAATCTCGAGAAAACCAGCGCAAGCATGAGGCTGAAATGGAACAGAATCGCCTGAAGAATGCTGAAGGATTAGAACGCATGAAGTGGGAAAATGCGCAGACGCTTTCTGATGAAAAAGTATGGGCATTGAACGGCGGCGACGGTGCTGTTGCATACGCTCAAAACAAGTACAATGCTGACCGCGAGCGTGAAACATCAGAACGTTTGGAAGCTCAAAGACGTGAATGGGACGCACGCATAGATGCCGAACGAGCTGCACGTGATGCCGATCAGCAGGACACCAAAGCACGCATGTTTGAAATGATGAATAACATGATGTCCATGGCAAGCGGTATGCAAGCTCAAAGAAGTGCCGACAACAACCAACGCACACAGGAAAAACTGGACGAAAAAGACAGATTACTGCGTGAACAAGACGAACGTATCCGCCGCCAAGAAAGCAGAATGGATACCGCCTATGATCGCGCTTTGGATTATACCACTCGCGATAATACCGCAAAACAACCAAAACCACAAAGAAGTGCAGATAAAAACAATCCGAGACCTGAGGAACAACAGCCCACAGAAGAAAAAGTCATATCGGCAAAGGTATGCTCGGAATGCGGAGAAAAGGTTGATACCGATGCCGCTTTCTGCGAAAATTGCGGTTCTTCCATTAAGTAATTTTTAATCACACGACAGCAATGACAACTCTTTTCGGAATAATTGAATATAGCATGCAGAATATCGGTACCAAATCAGAGGGGCACTCAGCTCTTTTGAAATGCAATGACGGTAAAGAATATACTCTTTACAGAACGAACTGCATGCCGGTCGATGATACATTCTTTGCCCCCTATCACGGAAAGAAAGTATATGTTACGGGAAGTGTGGAAGAACAAACGGAACACTTTTGTGTAACATCAATATCTTCGGATGAACCTTCCGGAACAATTATTCAGAAAAATGAGAAGTAAAAAACCAATCAATAACACATCAAAGAGCGATGAACAAAGAAAAATTTTGCCCTGAATGCGGAACACAGATAGAATCTGACGAACAATTCTGCCAAAACTGCGGCACTGAAATTCCAACATCGGGCGAGGATAAAGAAACGTCCATCATAGGAGCAGGAGCACGCGCCAATATTATGGGTGGTGTCAACAAGACATCCAATACCCATAACAATGTAAACACTTCCAATGTCGACAATTCTTCTACCGTAAACCATAACACCACTTACGTTATGAACGAGAAGAAAGCCGAATATTGCGAAGTGTGCGGTAACGCTTTTGAAGAGAAACATGCACGTTGTCCGAAATGCGGTAAGGAAATATGCCTTGACTGTAAAGTGAAAGGTAAAAACCGCTGTATCGAGTGCGAAAAGAAAGCCATTAATGAATACCGCACAGAATTTCAGAAACTATACCTTGCTACAAACGGTGATATAAGATTTACCGAGCGACAAATCATGAATTCATTGGCTAACCGGCTCGACTTGGAAGACTGCACTGAAAAAATCGAGAAAGAACTCACAGCCGAATTAAAACCGGCTGTCAAAGCAGTACAGCCCGAAGTCACACCTATTGCAACAGCTGCAGCCTTTTCGGCACGTACACCAAACGTAAAAATTTCGCAGGTCGGAGCAAAGGACTTCACACCGGTAGATAACACAAAATCAGTTGAACACAAACAGACAGGAGGAGGCAGCAACATGAAATGGTTTATAGCTATTATTGTATTAGCAGCAATCATCGGATTCTTCGCCCTATCAGGAGGTAACGAAAACAAACAGAACGATAT
>X67_European_Roe__coassemble_97_pt1 | contig 20793 bp, 20 predicted proteins | sample X67_European_Roe__metabat2_low_PE_011 | metagenome-assembled genome bin X67_European_Roe
CCCTATGATATTGCGGGCATTCAGTTTTGTTCCGTCGTAGGCGGTAAGAACCGGTGATTGTATGATTACGTTTGCACCGTAGGATTTCAGTTTATCGATAAGAAAATCACCGCATTGTCGGTGGGCTTTGGAGTTTGGCACACGTGCGCCGAAGTCGCATTGTGTTTTCACAAAATTATATGCACTGTCGGCATTGAAATCCATGATTTGTGTGATAGTATCGGTTTGATTAGTCGTTTTCTCGCTTGATTTTCCTGTAGAGGAGCATCCGCCGAGTATAATAGCGGAAAGAAGTATTGAAAATAGAATAAATCGTGTCATAAACAATATTGAAAATTATACATTTACAAAAATAATAATTTTACAGAAAACGAGAAAACAAAAACAGATGCGCCCGAGTTAAGACGCATCTGTTTATACTGTGAATAGTATCTATAGTGACAATATTTCCTATAATTAAAGCACTACTTTAATAGCTTTTCCGCCTTGACGCTTAATAAAGATACCGTTTTCAGGATTTGCCACTTTCACACCCTGCAAATTATAATATTCCACCGGTGCATCAGCATCAATCATCGCATCCTCAATACCGGTCAAAACATTATCATTTATACGATAAAATACGGGACAAGCACTTTCTTCTGTATCTGTTGAGAAATTCTTGTAAGTAGTTGCAAATGACAAGAATTTTTCCACATCACCATAAGAAGCTTTAATTGCACCGTTTGCCATTTCAGTAAAACTCCAAGCTCCGGTGGATTCAGCTTGATCAATTTTGACATTTGTATAGCTACCATTACTAAGCAAAGTTACATAACCTCCATTGTTTTGAATTTGATAACCATTTGTTTCATCTCCTGTAATTATAAACAAGTTGGCAGCGTCTATTTGAGCATTTTCAGATAAATCCGATTCTGTACCACCCGGGTAATAATAGCTGACTATTTCATTTTTCATAAGATAGAAAATATCGTTGAAATAAGAAGCAATTACGTATGTTCCCGGCTCAATGTTATTTACATTCATTTTTTCATAAACACAATCAGCAAAAACATAAGACGTTTGAGATGTTGTTGGTTCGCAGCCATCTTTTTCTGCTTTAGCGGTAATTGACATTGTTTTGTCTATTGTAACAGTATTGCCTGCAACATACTCTCCACCGTCAATAGAATAGCTTATTGTAGCACCTTCGGTCTCACTGCTAATCTCAAGAACTTTTTCTCCGTAAACAACACCTTCATTTATAGAGAATGTGGGTTTACTTACAACTTCAACACCGGTAGGCTCGTAAGTGATAGTGATTGATTTTACGTAAATTGCCTTTTTTGATGTTTGTGTCCAAGTGAATACAATATCTCCACTTGCTGAACCGGTAAATTCATAATCGGTTGCCGTTTTGGTAAGTGTAATATCAGAAGTTCCAAAAGATGTTCCACCAACACTTACAGACATTTTTGCGTTTGTACTGCTCGCTCCGGAAGTGTTAATTGTTATTTTAGATATGATATTTCCTGCGAAACTCGAAGTTGACATTGTCAATGTTGTATAAGGTTTGTTAGTTGAGCCGAATTGCTGCCCTTTATCACTATTATTATCAAACCCCCAATAACCGCCATCTCCGGTGATAGTCCAATCTATACCATCCAGAGTTTTTGTGCCATTTGCACTAAATTGTTTGGCGGTAAACGTATAAGAATATTCCTCAGCATGAATAAGACTTATACCCATCAAGCATAAAATTGTAAGTAAAATTTTCTTCATAAATCTTTAAGTTTATTGATTAGTGATTATTTTGTTTTAATTATTAACATTAGGGATTTCATATTTTAAGCAAACCGTTGAACCCCAATACTATATTTACCCGTTTTTGTTTATTGATACAAAGGTAACTATTAATATTAATATCAAATATAAAATTCAGGTAAAATTTTGTGGTAAAATAATCACTAATCAATAAAATAAGTAGCATCCCAAGCAAAATCTATCTTTCTATAAGTAAGAATCCCATATATAAAGGTAATGTTGTGATATTCCCACTTTTCCCAACATTGTAATTTCCTAATTTTATGGCATTATATACGTGATATTTTTCGGGATGTTTTAATACTGTTTTAGTGCTTTTTATATTTCCGGAGTTAGACTTACATTCAACTAATATACATTCACCTTTATATCTTATCACAAAATCTACTTCCAAACCGGAATCCTTATGGAAATAATATAATTTACGTCCCATTTTACCAAAGAAATCGGCAACAAGATTTTCAAAGATTGCACCTTTATATCCCAATAAATTACCTTTTAATATATCATATTGTGTTCCATCTTCAAGCATACTTACAAACAACCCTATATCAGCCATATATACTTTAAATATATTTTTGTCGGCATTACCATCTAACGGTAATTCAGTGATATTTAGGTTATAGCAACGACGAATAATGCCGGCATCTTCTATCCATTGAAGACTGCCTTCATATTTTACAGAGCTTGCCCCCTTTTTTATTATTGAATATTGAAATTTTTTATTTTCCTTTCCGAGCTGTTTGGGGATTGAATAAAAACATTCACGGATTTTGGATTTATTACTTTTATCGGCATATTTAACCATATCATCGCCATAGCCGTTCACAATGTCTCTTTGCAGTTGTAAAACATTGTTAATCTGATGTGAGGCAATAAATTCATTGACGACAGCAGGCATACCGCCTACCACGGTATATTGCAAAAGTAATTCATTCATTCTTCCATGAATCAAATCGTGAACGGGTGTACATGTGCTTAAACATTCCTTTAAATTGTCAATAACACTTTCAGGTATATTATTAGCCCATAAAAATTCTTCGAAATCAAGTGGAAACATATTAATTATCGTTTCATATCCAACCGGAATAGACATCGTCCGTTCCTTATATCCATTCACGCCTAATAATGAACCTGTGCAGATAACATCAAATCTACCATCTTGCTTGAAAAATTTTAATGATGTTCGCGCATTTGGACATTCCTGTATTTCATCAAGAATTATACATGTGTGTTTTTCTTCGAATACAGCTTTAGAACCTAAGGCAGCAGACATATATAATATGAGGTCATCGATCTTCAACGAACCATTAAAAATTGAAATGTAGGCGGGATTTTCAAAGAAGTTTATGTAGATGACATGCTTATAATGTTTATGAGCAAATTTTAGCACAGAGTAGGTTTTCCCACATTGTCTGCATCCCTTTATAATCAACGGATTATGATTTGGTAAATCTTTCCATTCAAGAAGAGTTTTTTCTATTTTTCTATTTAACATGATATTTTTTAGAATGACTTTTTATGTGATTTGCAATTTTTTCAAGCGACTTTTTGTTAAAATAGCAACTTTTTCAAGGGACTTTTATGTCGAGTGACTATTTTTTCAAGCGACTTTTTGATGCAAATATATATTTTTCAAGCGACTTTTACAATAAAACATCCTATATTTTCAGAAAAACAATAGTGATTTCTTATCACTAATTAAAATAACTTCTTAAAGATTTGTCAAGGCGGAAAAGCCATAAACGTAGCGTTATAATTATAGGGAGTTTCTATAAATTCCCTCAATGTTAAATTTCAATCGGAGCATCAAAGATGTTTGTGTCCTTAAAGTTTTTTCTTGGGTTCTTTCAGCCTTTATTTCAAACACATAGCTCGCTATGCTTATTTCAATAAAAACTGAAATCCTCTCAAGAAAAATTCTTTAATTACTACAAAGCAATTTATAGAAGCTCCCTATAGAAAATATTGTCACTATAGATACTAATCACAATATAAAACAGGCATCATTCAATGAATGATATCGTAGGACGGCGGTGAGAACGTGGCGTGCGAGAACTGTATCCCATGCGCAGTATGATTTGTGGAACGCCATCGATAGACAGGGCTGTCTTTAACATATTACGCACTGTGCTTAATTCACACGGCTGGTTCATATAGGCACATGCTATACCGAGTGTTTCTGCTTTGAGCAGGAAACGCATAAGACGCCTGCCTGTGTCGATATATCCGGAAACGGTGTCTTCTCCTGTGATGATGGTGAAATGCGAACTGCCGGCTATTTTCTTGCTGTTAAAACGGTTTTGCATAGAGGCGTTCAGTGACAGAGCCGTTGCGCTTTTTCGCATGAAAGCGGGAATGGAAGGAACTCCGAGCGTATCATAGCTAAGTCCGTCGCCGCTTTTCCGGGCATCATTTTCGCAATATCTCATGTATTGTTTCAGTTCTTGCTTGAATCTTTCATCGTTCATTTGGATATTGTTGGCTGTTTCTATGTGTTCGTTTATTATTGCGAACTCATGCGTTCCGTTTTCATAAAACATGATGCCTTCTGCCTTCAATAATCCGATAGCCTCGTGCGATATTTTAGTACCGTTATAGGAATTACGGTTGGTTTGGCGTGTGTTTATCGCTTCGGAGAGTTTCTTGTCTGTCGCTTTGTTTGATTCTGTAAAAGATATTATAACAGCGTCGTTTTCGGGTTGTTCGTGAACCGAAAAGCCTTTACTTGCGGCGTATATGGAGATGCTTTCTGTGGCGCATCCGACCGAAATCAGAAGTTCGCGGTTGGAGGGATCGGTTGCGGGAAGTGTACGTGTGTAGTCGGGCATCACTTTCATGTTGCCGTCGGCTGTCAGGGTAAATTTCCACGGCTGGGTGTTATGTCCCGACGGTGACAGGATGGCTGCCTCAACCAGCTCCAAGAAAAGTGTATTGTCTATTGACATTTTGTGTGGTGTGATTGTGTATAATGCCGGTTTTACACATCTTCAAAGTGCGCATCGGTTATGCCGGGTTTTGCCGAACTGTTGCCCGATGTGGTTTGTCTGTTTTCGCTTGTCTGCTTTGCAGTGCGGTCTGTTTTGATTTCCTCAAACTCCACATCCTCGCTTGTTCTTTTGAAGAAGGAGCGTAGACGTTCTTTTCTGCCGTTTTTTTCGGCGTTTTCGGTTTGCTCCTGCTTGGCTTTGGCGTATTGTTTCGTTTGTTGGTCGTAAGCTTTCTTAAATGTGTGAGCTGTTTTCCCCACAGCGAATATTACCTTGAAGAGCGGGAAAAACACGAATATGATAAGCAGTAATAGTAATAATTCCATAAATAAAAGGGCTTAATATGAATGTAATGAAGTAGTGATTCGTTATTTTTTTATCAGCGAAAGGATTGTATATGCAACGATAGTATAGAACAAGCCTGTAACACCAAAGCATACAACAAATGCAATCGTCAACACAACAAGCAAGTAGCGATGAAAGTTTTCCTTTATTCCGAAAGATTTCATCTTGAAACTGAACATCGGCATGTTGCAGATCATTAAGTAGCTTAGCGCTGCAATGGCGATGAAAGTGCCGGCTCCGGTATAACCGTTTTCAATGCAGAAGTTCACATAGCCTATCCAGAAGATGGCGTTTGCAGGAATAGGCATACCCTTGAATGATGTGGCTTGAGTAGTGTCAATATTGAATTTTGCCAAACGCACAGCACCGAATACCGCTATCAAGAATGCGGCATAATTGCATAGGCATCCCGGATTGTGTTGTTCAAGCATGGTGTATACCATCATTGACGGAGCAAGCCCGAAAGTCACGCAGTCGCTCAAGGAATCAAGTTCTTTGCCTATGGCTGATACGGTGTTCAGCATTCTTGCCACAAGTCCGTCGCAGAAATCAAATATAGCTCCTATGCAAATGAAGATGAACGCTACTTGAAACCCATTGAGTGTACCGTATTGGGCAGTTCCGTTAAGAGCGTAAATACAAGCTGTTGCACCTGCCATAAGGTTAAGGCAGGTTATGGAGTTGGGGATGTTGTTTTTTATTGATTGCAGCACTTTCATTTTGTGATGGATTGATGTTGTTTCAAACGTGCTATTTCGGTTATACCACCCATAGTCTTATCGCCTATCTTTACGAAAATTTCGCTGTCGAGCGGCAAATACAGGTCTACGCGAGAGCCGAATTTGATGAATCCTATGTGTTCGTCTATATAGACTTGTTCTCCTTGTTCGGGATAGGTGACAATGCGTCGTGCGATAGCTCCGGCTATTTGTCGCATGAGAATTTCATGTCCTCCCGGTGTCTCTATTACGATGGTTGAACGTTCGTTCTCGGTGCTGGACTTGGGCAGGTATGCCGCAAGGAAACGCCCTGAGTGATGTGTTACGAATTTTACCGTACCGTCAGTCGGAACCCAATTGGCGTGTACGTTGAATACGCTCATAAATACCGATACCTGCATCACGTTACGTTTCAGATACTCTGCTTCATAGACTTCTTCCACAGCCACAACCGTGCCGTCCACCGAGGATATTACGGTGTTTTCTTTGTTGCCTGTGAAGTGTCTGCGTGGAGAGCGGAAAAAATTAACTACAAACAAGAATAAAATTCCCGATATGGCGGCAAAGATTATGGGTATAACCGTATAACCGATGAAAAGGAATGCCAAACCGTTGAACACCAATAGAATGAACAGCAGTATCAGTATTATGTTTAATCCTTCACGGTGAATTTTAACTCTCATTTCAGATAGGTATAGTTTAATCCAATCACAAAGATAACGCTTTTTCGTTAATGCACAAAAAATAGAAAAGGAATCTCAGTGAGCCGAATTTCCTTTTCTATTTTTGTGATTATGTGACAGCTTGATTTTGAGCAGTCGTTATGAATGGTGGAGGAGTTACTCTTCCTCTTCTTTCATGTTGTGGAATACGTTCTGCACGTCGTCATCGTCTTCAAATTTTTCAAGAAGTTTCTCAAGAACTTCGCGCTGTTCTGCGGTAACTTCTTTCAAGTCGTTCGGGATGCGTACAAATTCAGAACTTTCTATTTCATAGCCGTTATCTTCAAGGTACTTCTGTATATTGGAATTTTCCTCGAATGCACCTGAAACGATGATTTCGTTTTCATCCTGTTCTACTTCGTCTACACCGTAGTCGATAAGTTCAAGTTCCAAATCTTCAACTGATACACCGTCTTTAGACTTGATGTGGAATACGCATTTGTGTTCAAACAAGAAAGAAAGGCTGCCGCTGGTACCAAGGCTTCCGTTGAACTTGTTGAAATAGCTGCGCACATTGGCTACAGTGCGGGTGTTATTGTCGGTTGCAGCCTCGATAAGTATTGCTATACCGAAAGGTCCGTATCCTTCATATACGATTTCCTTGTAGTCGGTTGCGTCTTTGTCGGTAGCTTTCTTGATAGCACGTTCTATAGTGTCCTTAGGCATGTTAGCCGCTTTTGCGTTGGCAAGAAGTGCGCGTAGGCGTGAGTTGCCTGAAGGATCCGGACCGCCCGATTTTACGGCGATTGTGATTTCCTTACCTATGCGGGTGAATGTGCGTGACATGTTTCCCCAGCGTTTTAGTTTTCTTGCTTTGCGAAATTCAAATGCTCTTCCCATGAGTTTTGTTATTTTATTTTTAATAATATTCGTTTTTGTGGCTTTTTAACGCAGTTTAGCTCCAACTTCTCGTTCAAGGTTGGCGATTATTTTGTTCATTACGTTATCGATTTGTTTGTCTTGCAATGTCTTTTCTGTATCTTGCAAGGTGATGCTGATAGCGTAGGACTTTTTACCCGGTTCAAGGTTCTTTCCTTCGTACACGTCAAATAGGGTTACGCCTCGCAACAGTTTCTTTTCGGATGCGTTGACTACTTTTTCTATTTGGGCGAAAGTAACCGTGTTATCGACGAGCAGAGCCAAGTCGCGTTTTACTGCTTGTGTCTTTGGCAGGTCGGTGAATGTAACTTTCTTTTTGGCTGCAGCTTTCACTACGGTGTCCCAATCAAATTCGGCGTAGAATACGGGTTGCTCGATGTCCATTTTCTTTAAGAGTGTATATTTTATTACACCGAGAGAGCCGAGCAACTTGCCTCCGCGGTTGGTTATGTCAAGTTTTGCCGAGAACACATCATCGCATGACTGTGTTATTACGATTTCTCCCGCACTGATGCCTAATCTTGCAAATATATTCTCAACTACGGCTTTCAAGTCGAAAACCGTGATTTTGTTTTCTTTTCTTGCCCAGTTGCCTTCAGTGTTGTTGCCTGTCATCCATATTCCGAGAGATGTATGCTCTGAATATGGGGCGAGAACCTTTTCGCTTTGGTCGATTCCGGGGGTAAACCGATATACATTGCCGAACTCATACATCTTTAGGTTTGCCATGCGACGGTTGATGTTGTGGGCAATGCTTTCAAGTCCTCCGAAAAGCAGGGTTTGGCGCATAACATTCAAGTCATTGCTTAGGGCGTTCATCAACTTTACGCAATTCTCTTGCGGGTATGCACTAAGTCCTTCATAATAGCTTTCGGCTGTGAGTGAATTGTTCATGATTTCGTTGAAACCACATGCTGTGAGCTGCTCTGAAATCAGTTTCTGCAAGTCGTTCTTTATGTCGACAATGGTCTTGTAGGAAAGGTTGCTGCGCACGCTTTCGTCAAATTCCACATTGTTGTAGCCATATACGCGGAGAATATCTTCCACAACGTCGCATGGGCGTTGAACATCGACGCGGTAAGTGGGAACAAGCAATTCGAGTTCGGTATCCGATTCCTTTGTTATTGCTATTTCAAGGCTGTTAAGAATGCTTTTAATGGTGTCTACAGGTATTGCTTTGCCTATAAGAGAATTTACGTAGCTGTATTCCAATGTTACAGGGAATGCAGGGAACTCTGCAACCTTTTTGTCAATTATTTCTCCGCAAATCTCTCCACCGGCCACTTCTTTAACCAATAATGCAGCAAGTTTCAGGTTATAGATGACATCATTCGGGTCGATACCTCTTTCAAAGTGGAAAGACGCATCGGTATTTAAACCGAAACGGCGGGCTGTCTTACGAATCCAAGTAGGATGGAAATAAGCCGCTTCCAAGAATATGTCGGTGGTGTGTTCGGTTACACCTGAATCAAGACCGCCGAAAACTCCGCCTATGCACATAGGTTCTTCGGTGTTGCATATCATCAAGTCTCGGTCGGAAAGAGTGCGTTCAACTTCATCAAGAGTGGTGAACTTAGTACCTTCGGCTACGGTCTTGACGATGACTTTTTCTCCTTTTACCTTGGCGAGATCAAAACAGTGCAATGGCTGTCCCATGCCAAGAAGTATGAAATTGGTAATATCGACTATATTGTTGATAGGGCGTTGTCCTATGGCTGTCAGATAATTGCGTAACCATTCGGGACTTTCCTGTACTTTTACATTACGAATAGTGACACCGCAATAGCGAGGACAAGCTTCGGTATTTTCTACAATCACCTCTACGGCTCCATCGGCACGGTCACTCTTGAAGTTTTCTACCGAAGGGCGGTGAAGTTGTGCCGGAGTGCCATGTACGTTAAGCCATGCTGCCAAGTCGCGTGCGACGCCATAGTGCGAGCCTCCGTCTATACGGTTGGGCGTAAGGTCTACTTCGAGTACATAGTCGTCCTTTATATTGTAATATTCCTTGGCGGGTGTACCGGCAGGAACGTCAAGCGGCAACTCGATGATTCCTGCATGAGAATTACCTACGCCTATCTCGTCTTCAGCGCATATCATACCGAATGATTCAACGCCGCGTATCTTTGATTTTTTGATTGCAAATTCTTTGTCGCCGTCGTAAAGTTTGGTTCCTACTGTAGCTACTATCACGTGTTGACCTGCTGCTACATTGGATGCTCCGCACACTATTTGAGTGGGTGTGCCATCGCCAAGGTCTACGGTTGTAATGTGAAGGTGGTCGCTATCGGGGTGATTCTCGCATGTAAGCACTTCACCCACTACAAGCCCTTCAAGTCCTCCTTTGATGGTCTCAACTTTCTCTATGGTTCCACATTCAAGCCCAAGGGAAGTGAGTGCTGCACCCAGTTCCTCCGGTGTAAGGTTGAAATCAATATATTCTTTCAGCCAATTATAAGATATATTCATAATTATGAGTGTATTTTCTGTTGTTTTAAGGCTCATTTAGAGCCAATTCACCAAAAATTGCACAAATTTACAAAGAAAATATGAATAATTCTTCCCTTGCTCCTTGATTTTTAGAATCCGAAACATGTTTTGAGAAAAACTATAATAAAATTTAAACGGTTTCTTGCTTTTTCTTCTCTCGCCTTTCGTTATATTTGTGCAGTAATATGGAAAGAATGAGATTAATAACGGTTTTTATTGCTGCAATATTGGCGTGGGAGTGCTTTGCGGCTGATTATGATAAGTTGGAGGCGAAAGCTGAGCGGTTTGTGGCTTTTCAAGAGTGGAACAGCGCGAATGCCATGTATTTGCTTATGATGGATATGCGCCCTGATAAAGCCGTTAATTATGCCCGGGCGATAGTGACAAGCGGAATGATGGCGGATGATGATGCGCAAATGAGCCTGTTGGAGCGTACTCAGAGACAGGGAATGGCGCTTGATTCGGTATTCACGGAAGTGAGAGATTTCTCGTTTGAAATAGGCTGTTCCCGGGAATATGAGCGATTCCTTATTCTTGTGAAGGAGCGTCAACCGTGGATGGCGCGTCACATTAATACCCGTCTGCTGAAGTATTATGATTTCAGAAACGATGCGCCTGAAATGGTGGCGATAGGTAATGAACTGCTTTCTGCAACTCCCGATGAAATAGGCTATATTTCTATTGTTGCCCGCGGATATATGATTTTAGGAGAATTTGAAAGAGCTGTTGCTTATTATAACAGAATTCTTGCGTTGGATGATTGCAATTATGCTGCTTTGCTTGCGTTGGGTAACTACAACTATGTGATGTGGAAAGCATCGGAAGGTACGCGATCGCAATTGACCTCGACCGCTATGAAAGCTCTGGAGTTCTTGCAAAGGGCTTATGAACTTTCACCCACACCTTTTGTTTCGAAGGTCATGGAAGAGTTGAAAGCGGCTTATCCTAACGCTCATCGTTAATGTAAGCCATTCTAAATACTCTCGAAATAAAATTAAAACGACTTCTGAAATTTAAACAGATTCTTATATTTCTTTTCCAAGAATCTTTTCGATTATTTCAGGAAAGTATCTATGCTCAAGTTTATGGATTCTTTCGGCAAGGGTATCGGGTGTGTCTCCCGGCAGTACGTCACAGGAAGTTTGGAATATAATCCTGCCTTCATCGATGTTTTCATCTATATAATGTATTGTAATGCCGCTTTGTGTTTCGCCGGCTGCAATGACAGCTTCATGTATGTGATGTCCCCACATGCCTTTTCCTCCGTATTTCGGCAATAATGATGGGTGAATATTAATTATATTTCCTTGGAATGCTGATAGGATAGGTTTCTCTATCTTGGCGAGGAATCCGGCCAATACGATAAGTTCGATATTCTCTTTTTTCAGAAAATCGGTAATTTTGTGCGCATCTTGCCATTCTTCTTTGGAAAATGAATAAGATGGAATGTTGAGTTGTTCCATGCGTTGGTGAACACCGGCATTATGACGATTGGACAGAACGCACTTGACGCAGATGTTTTTATAGTTTGCAAAATAGCGGGCAATAGCTTCAGCGTTAGAGCCGTTTCCTGATGCAAAAATAGCTATATTCTTCATGTTGCAAAGGTAGTATTATTTTATAGAATCCCGAAATGTTTTAAAGCGTTCAGCACGCCATCTTCGTCTACCGTAGTGGTTGTGTAGTCGGCAGCAGCTTTGACGTCATCTCCTGCGTTGCCCATAGCTATACCGATACTTGCATGTTTTATCATGTCGATGTCGTTGCCTCCGTCTCCGAAAGACATTACTTCTGACAACTTGATACCGTAGTGAGATATTATTTTATCGATGCCGCAGCTTTTACGGCTTCCTTTAGGTATTATATCAAAGAAATCGGGGCTCCATCGCATAGATTCACAACCGGGCATGAAACGGTCGGTGAGTTTCAGTGCGGTTTCTTCTTCACGTGTGAGAAATATGCCTAACTGAAAGACTCCTTTTCTTTTGCTGTCTTGCATAGGTGTGATGGGAGGAACGGGTACATTCACCTTTTCCCAAGCATCGATAACAGCTTGGTTTACTTCGGTCATTGTTTCGTGGTCGTTGTAGACAAACTCAATGGGAAATGGTCTTTCTCGGTGGAATTCTGCCAGCCGTGCCAAATCCTCTTCGGGTATGCAGTTGCTGTATATTGTTTCCCCTTTATCATCAATGCAATAACTCCCGTTAAGCGTTATATATCCGTCAAATAGTGGAAAATCTTTAACCTCTTGGATTTGTCGCCATGAACGTCCTGTGGCGATAAAAGTTTTTATTCCTTTTTGCCTGAGACTGTCTAACGCATATAATGTGGATTCGGGAATTTTGTGAGTGTTGAAAGACACTAAAGTTCCGTCTATGTCGAAAAATACTGCTTTAATCATATCTATATTATACAATCGTTGCAAAAATACTATAAAAAATCCATTACGCAAGGTCTTATAAGCATTCCGATGTGATGCGTGAAAGTTTTATATTGAGCAAACGAGGTTAAAACACATGTTGCATGTTCCGAAAATCACTATTTTTCGCAAAAATGTCTTATTGTTTTTTATATAAAGTATGGAGTTTGCTATCTTTGTAATGTAATTATAAGCAATAGAAAAGGTTTATGCACATAGGGAATATAGATTTGGGAGAAAAACCGGTGCTGTTGGCACCGATGGAAGACGTTACTGATCCGTCTTTCAGACTTATATGCAGGGAGCAAGGGGCTGATATGGTATATACGGAATTTGTCAGTGCCGATGCCTTGATAAGGAATATAAATGCCACAACCCGTAAACTCTCAATAAATACCGGTGAACGACCTGCCGCTATTCAGATATACGGTAAGGAAGTAGCCCCTATGGTTGAGGCTGCTCTCATAGCAGAAACAGCCGGTCCCGAGGTTCTGGATATAAATTTCGGGTGTCCCGTTAAGAAAGTTGCCTCTAAGGGAGCCGGTTCGGGGATGTTGCGTAATATACCGCTATTGCTTGAAATTACTCGAGCCATCGTGGATGCTGTGAAAATTCCGGTAACGGTAAAGACGCGGCTGGGGTGGGACTGTAACAGCAAAATAATAGTAGACCTTGCCGAACAATTGCAGGATTGTGGAATACAAGCTTTGACCATTCATGGACGAACCCGCAGTCAAATGTATACCGGTGAGGCAGATTGGACACTCATAGGAGAGGTGAAGAACAATCCTCGGATGAAAATTCCTATAATAGGGAATGGTGATATAACCTCGCCTGAAAAATTGGCTGAATATTACGACCGTTATGGAGTGGATGCTGTTATGGTGGGTCGTGCATCTATAGGTGCACCGTGGATATTCAAAGAGATGAAGTATTATTTGCAACATGGTGAGGCTATTGAGCCTATTCCGGCTGTGGAAAAATTAGCTTTACTTCGTCGACAGATAAAAGAGAGTATTGACAGGATTGATGAATATCGAGGTATATTGCATATACGCCGTCATTTGGCTGCAACACCGTTGTTTAAGGGTATACCTAATTTCAGGGAAACCCGTATTGCAATGTTGAAAGCAAATAGTTTTGACGAGCTCGATGCTATTCTCAATCGGATAGAAAAGGATATATTAACATAATAAACGTAAATAGCGATGAAAAGTAGAATGTTGTATGTGATCGCGTTGCTGATGGCGTTTCTTGTTGCTGATGCACAAGAGATGCAGGATTTTACGGTGAATGTGGGTGATTTTACAAGTTTGACTGTTGTGGATGACATAAATGTTGAGTACCGTTGTAATCCCGACTCTACCGGATATGCCAAATTTTCAGCTTTTCCGGCAATGGCGAATCAGTTGATTTTCACTAATAATAAGAAGGGTAAGTTGTCCATTACGGTAGGAACCGACAGTGTATATAACGAGAACCTTCCTGATATCGTGGTTTATTCGGCTTATTTGCAGAGTGCCGATAATCTTGGTGACAGCACTTTGATTGTGCGCAGCGTTGCTCCGGCTCCCCATGTCAAGTTCAAACTTATGGATAACGGCTCGATTATAGTGGATGAGGTTGTAGCCACAACTGTTGACTTGGAAATACTTACCGGAAAGGGAAATATTTCGGTAAAGGGCAAGTGTACAGGACTGAATGTTAAGAATACCGGAAAAGGGACTATAAGGGCGGATGAACTGATTGCCGAAAATGTAAATTGCCGTATATTGGGTACAGGAAAGGTTTATTGCCGTATCGATGGTGGAAAATTGTCGATAAAAGGAAGTGGAACAGGTAAACTTTACTATCGTGGCAAGCCCGCCGAGATAAAATCATTCCAATTGGGAACAATAAAGGCTATAAGCCTTGATGAAGATACAGAAAAGAAAGAGTAAAAACAAGATACAATTCCCTATAAACCAACGTGAGCGGTTTGCCGTGATGGCACGCCGCTCACACTATTTTTGAGGTATTACTTTAAAACAACTTCTAACTTCTAAAAGTTTTTATACCAATTCAAGAAGTTGCGTTAGATCGGTGATAATAACATCAGGAAGAGTTTCGTCGATGACTTCTCCTCCCCAGCCTTCTCCTTTCAGCCATGCTACTTGACAACCTACAGCTTTAGCCGGAACTACATCCTTGGAGAAAGAATCGCCCACCACAAGGACGCTTTCTGCCTTGTAGCCCATAGCGTCTACTCCTAATTGGTATATGGCGGGATCGGGCTTGCGCACGCCTACAACCGAAGATTCTATAATGCTGTCGAAATAGCTTATGAGCTTGAAGTCCTCAAGGATTGTGTTTATATTGCCGTAGAAGTTGGATACAAGCACAAGCTTATATTTTTTTGATAGTGTTTCTACCACTGGACGAGTGGATTTCAAAACATCAAGAACATACCGGTAGCATAAGTCGGTTATTTGTTTCGCATAACCGTAAAGTATGTCTTTCGGTTCGGTCATTTTTCCTGATTCATAGAGGAAATCCATTTGCAACCGGGTCTTGATGTCAAGCACATCATAGAAGTTATGCTCAGGCTTCACATAAGGATGTTTTGCCATAGCTCTTTCGCCATACACGTAAGCTTCTCTGAAAGATTCTTTATCGGTAGGCACATTAATTTCGACATATTTGCTCCAAAGCACTTCAGCCCAATGGCGACTGTTGGTATCTATCGTACCGCCGTAGTCAAAAATGATACCCTTGATTTCTGTCAGCATATATAAATAGGTGTTTTATTTAGCGTATTTTTCATATAGTTTGGCGCATAAATCCTCATGGCGTTTGCGCATGTACAGGAATATCGCACTCATTACGATAATTTCAAAGATAAAGTATAACCAAGGTTCTCCTATAAGCATGCTTATGTATAGAGCTATTGCCCGTGTATTAAATGTGAGAATGTTGGTATATTTCATCAATGGTTTGCTGTAAGTGCGGAAATTATCTCGCAAATCTTGGGGGATGTTGTTCCCGTATTTGCTTTTTACCAATGCAAGGAATTTTTGGAAGTTGGGTGTCATTTTTTCTTGACTGCGAGTGTAGTTACCGTAGAAATACAAGAATGTTTTCCACCAGAAGTTCCCTTTCCAAGGCAATTCGTTGAATATCTTGCGTTGTTGAGCGAAATTGTCGAGTTCACTACCGCTTTCACCTTTTAAGAAGAAAAGATGGATGTTGCGATAGTAATCGGCAAGAGTGCATTGCTTGCTGTGGCACACAGTGCCGGCAAAGATTGCCATGATCCAAATAATCGGTCCCCAGTGCATACCATCACCAATTCCGAATGGCATTGGTTCACTTGTAAGCCGCAAGCATATAGCTACGTATATGGAGAAAAACCAAAGGTCGCCGGCAAAACCATCAAGCATGCGTCCCCAACGGGTTTTCTTTCCGGTCATTCTTGCTAATTGTCCGTCGGCACTATCGTAATGATTTGCCCACATCAGCAGGGCTATACCTATCAGGGTATGTGTCATATCGGGAAAATAGAACATGACACCTGCGCTCACGCCGAGTATGATGGACAATATTGTTACAACATTGGGGTGAACGTTCAGTTTATTGAAGAATAAAGCCCATGCATAGCCTATGGGACGATTGGTGTAGATGTCAAGGAACTCTTCGGTATCTTGTGATTTGAGAGTTGCCTCGATGCCTTTATTTTTTTTGTTGGTTTCGCTCATTGTTGTTTCTTGTGATTTTTAGCTCTGTTGTATATGCATTCGGCTATTTTTTTGCCTGCTTCTTCTCGGCAACGTGCAAAACTCGGCCAGTCGTTGAAGTCGATAAGTCTCACTGTTCCGTCTTTGGAAACCACGCAATCTCCGCCATAAACAGGCGTGTTGAGTGCTACGGCTGCAAGATCGCTTATGCGTTTCAATTCATTGACATCGAAGTTGTAACCTTGGCTGTCGCCATTGATTTTTTCAAGACCGAATTTGCTGTGTACGTGTGAAGGGTAGAACCAATAGAAAAAGTCGGTGCCTTGCACTCCATAGAATTTTATCAGGTCTCCTTCAAGATGCTCGCTTATTACGGCTGTCGATATGTTGCGGTTACGAAAATCAGCTAAAGCTGTTTCTGCTTCCTCCTTGCAAGTTACGTAAGTCACATCTTCTTTCAGTATGGTATGAGAATTGCCTCGTTTTATCCAGCAAGGATAAAAGTCTCCGCAAAATTCCTCTTTTGTGTCTATTATTACAGTGTGTGGATGCGGTACGTTGTTTTTTAACAGTAATTCTGTCATCGGCTTTCGCACGCAGTTCATGATGCCATAGGCTGAGTTTATGACAAGTGCCCCGCCATCTTCAAGCTCCTGAAGACGCTTGATGGTGGCTTTATCGCGAGCCATGTCAAATATAATTTCTGCTTGTATGTTCTTTTCCACAAATTCTTTTTCGGAATAGATGTCAACGTCACATCCGAGTTCGGTCAAGGCATTTACGACATTGTTGAATATTTCACTGTCGCTACCTACGTTGTTGGGAGAATATTCGCTGCCGCGGCTTATGCCTGTGATATGTAATTTGCTCATAAGTCTTTTCTTGGGGTTATTTATTCGTTGCCTGACAGGAATTTTTCGGCTTTTGTTATGTCATCGGCATGATCCACGTCCAATATTTTACTGAATGGGTATGCTTTGAGGCTCAATCCGTCAGCTACAAGCTCCCGCTGGAAATTACGCATGCGTGAGATTCCTTTTTCCATACACTTGTTGAGTGTGTTTATTGCCGGTTGTGTCAAGCAATATATGCCGCCTGAAATGAAACGACAATCCGGAGTGGCGGTGTCGTGAAACCCTGTAATGTTCAACTCTTTGTCGGTAGAGATGTATAGCGGTTTCTCATCATCGATAAAATCGGTCACAGCCATGTATCCATCGCAATCGCTGCTTTTGAATTCTTCTATGAATACTTTAAATTCTTCCTCACGGAAAATAGTGTCTACTGTTGTAAGGCAGAATTTGTCGTCTTGTATGAGTTTGCTTAGTTCAAAGAAACTATGCATCGAGCTTGGTGTGGTCTTGACAATGATTTCGACAGGCACTTGTGATTGAGCTTGAAGTTTCAGCAAGTGTTCTTGTGTAACCTTGTGTAAATCATTGATAATAATAACCACTTTATCGGCTTCGCATAGGGTGAATATTTTTATGAGACGATCGATCATCGCCGTCCCATTGAGGCTTACAAGCGGTTTAGGCAATGCAACGCCTTCTTGTGAAAGGCGTGAACCTTCGCCTGCAGCTATAATTGCAAATGTCATAATTCTGTTAAGTTATAAAAATCTTTGCAAAGATAACGCAAAATCCCCGAATAGAGAAATCTAAGTAAAAAGAATCGGGGTAGTTAACGTCTTTTATGTAACAGCAATGGCGGCTTTCTGCTATGATTGCTTTTGGGCGAGGATGGTTTCGGCTATAAGCCAATCGGTGAGGGTGTCGAGGTCGAGAGAATGCTCTTCGCTCATTTCACACATGCGTCTGCGTGGAAATTCCCCCAACTTCATGCGCCGCAGCGATTCGGTGTTGATTACATACACAGCACCGTTGTATTCCCATACTTTCGGAGCGTCTTGCCTACGGGTGTAATTACCCTCGCCTTTGGATATGTGTAAGAATCCGTTACCATCGGTTTCAAACGCATTGTAATAAGGATTGGTCGCTGCCGGTTTCACGCTCACTACCATATCGATGTCGGGAGTATAAAGTTCTATGCAACGGCGTATATCATCGGCTGTGCGAAAGGGAGATGTGGGTTGAAGTAATACTATTGTATCGTAGTGAATACCCTTTGAAGTGTAATAATCAAGAGCGTGCAGTAATACCTCGTATGTTCCACTGTGGTCGGTGGCGAGTTCGGCGGGACGTACGAACGGTACTTTCAGCCCCATCTTTTCAACTATGCCGATGATTTCCATATCATCGGTGCTGACGCATATATCGGAATCATCGGCAAATTTGCGTGCTAAGTCTATCGAATAAGTTATTAGAGGTTTGCCTGCCAGTGGTTTTATGTTTTTGCCCGGAATTCCTTTGCTGCCACCTCGGGCGGGGATTACATACAGGGTTCTCATTGTTTTATGTCGTAAAAGGGTTTTTGGATTATATTTTCTAAAGGATAGGTGGCTGTGATTTCCACTATTTTATCTAATGTCTCGGCTTGTTCATAGGGGTTATTGCACGTTCTTGCTGATGATATGCTTTCTTCTGACAATACTTTTTCAAGTCCTTCGCTTATTTCTTCAAAAGTCACACCACAGTCGATTACAGACTCCGCCCGTTGCCGTCCCTTTTGGCGAATGCCGATGTTCAGTGTGGGGATGTGCATTGAAGGTACTTCTATTATGCCGCTTGAAGAATTTCCGACGACTGCACTTACACATCGTAAGACAGATAAGTATCTTCGTGCGCCGAGAGATGGAAATACAGCACTTCGGTCGGCATTATTGGAGACAAATCGGTCGATAAGTTGTATTATATCGTTTCCACCGGTGTCATTGTTAGGATAGGAAAACAGTATCTTAATGTCTTTTCTTCGGTCGAGAGCATTGAGCAGGTTCTCGCATTGTATATATGGTGGTATGCTGTCGAGAGTGGTGGGGTGGAACGTCACAAATACCGAGTTGCCGGGAATTGTGATACCTAAATCGCTTTCAAGTTCCTCACGTGTCATCAGTGGTGTGTGTAATATATTGTAAACGCCTATTGCACCGGTATTGAATACATGAGCCGGGTTTTCGCCTAATTGGATTATGCGGTTGCGGGCTTCCTCGGTGGATGTAAAATGCAAATGGCTCATTTTTGTGATAGAGTGCCTTATGCTCTCATCGAAAGCCCCTTGAGTAACCTCTCCTCCATGCATGTGAGCCACGGGGATGCGGTGTATAAGAGCTGCAGATGCCACAGCCAGCATTTCAAAACGGTCGCCAAGAATCAGTATAAGGTCGGGGGATAGTGTGGAGAATGCTTTTGACATGCCTTTCATGCATTCGCTCATGGCGTTTACTGTGTCATGAGCTGTTGTGATGTCTGTGGGTATAGGAACTTTGAGGGTTATTTTCAGCCCATCGCGCTGGATTTCTTCCCATGTGTCACCATATTTTTCCGATAGGTGCATGTTGGTGGCTATTATTTGTAAAACCACATCTTTACGGTTGTCTAATGCCTTAGCAATACCGCTTAGCAGCCCCCATTCGGCGCGTGTTCCTGTAACGATGCATATCTTGCGTTTCATTTTCTTATAATTCAATAAGTTCATCGGGAAAAAACTCCTTGGATGCAATAGTTCCCAGTACCTCTTTCCAACGCATTGGGGAAATACCGTTTCCGGGACGTTTCACGGTGATGTTGTCTTCGGTAAGCAGTTCGCCTTTTTTAATGTGTTTTGCAGCTACGATACTTTTCCGAGCAACGGTTTTATTGGGGATTTCGCTTGACGATATGTTTTTGTCGCCGTTGCCTAAAGCCTTTTCGATATTGCGTATAGCTGAAACCATGTTTTTGAGTTCCATAGGCTCTAATGAGGCTTTGTGGTCGGGCCCTTCCATGTTGCGGTCAAGAGTGAAATGCTTTTCTATCACTGTCGCACCTAATGCCACGGCGGCAATGGGGATTTCTATCCCCTGAGTGTGGTCGCTATATCCTACAGACACGCCGAACCTCTCGGCTATTGTGCGCATTGCTTTTAGATTAACGTCCTCAAATGGGGTGGGATATTGCGTGTTGCAATGTAAAATGGTGATATTTTCCTTTATCGCTCCGTTTTCGTATAAAGCCGTTAGGGCGTTCTCTATATCGGCGTTGTCGCACATACCTGTCGACATGATTATCGGTTGCCCGGTTTTTGCTATTCGGGCTAAATACGGGTAGTTTGTGATTTCTCCGCTTGGAATTTTCCAAAAATCGAGGTTGAGAGTTTTTAGAAAATCTATGCTGTCAAGGTCGAATGCCGTAGAAAGAAATTTCACACCTTTTTCACGGCAATAATTCATTAATTCAAGATGTTGATTTCGGGTTAATTCAAGGCGTTTGAGCATAGCAAATTGCGAGGTCTCACCGGTGGCATTCTGTTGGTATTCAGCCGTTGTAGCATTACAAGACACAAGATTTTCGGTCTTGAACGTCTGAAATTTCACATAGTCCGCACCGGCAGTGGAGGCTGCATCTATCAGTCCCCTTGCTATTGCCATATCACCATTGTGATTCACCCCCGCCTCAGCTATAATAATCGTTTTCCCCATATCGAGATACAAAGTTATAAAAAAGAAATGCAACTTCTTAGAATCTGTTTAAATTTTATTTCGAGATTATTTTAAGCAGTATTTTGGAATGGATTTTTTCATCAAATTGCGCAGATAATAGCGAGCTATTTCCA
>X67_European_Roe__coassemble_101_pt1 | contig 20655 bp, 19 predicted proteins | sample X67_European_Roe__metabat2_low_PE_011 | metagenome-assembled genome bin X67_European_Roe
TGTCCCAAGTAGAACTGTAATAAAAATTTCAAGAAAATTTTAAACAGATTCTTAAATTTCTGTAGTAAACTACATTTGTGTCGAAAAAAATAAATCATGAAAATAATAATTGCACCTGATTCGTTTAAAGGTTCATTGTCGGCTTATGAGGCAGCCTGTGCCATGAGTAGAGGGGTGACGGATGTTTTCCCCGAAGCCGAGGTGGTTTCGCTTCCGCTTGCCGATGGCGGAGAAGGGACGGCGCGTGTATTAACGGATGCTCTTGGCGGTAAGATGTGTGAGTGTTGCGTTCTTGATCCTATGGGGCAAGAAATAAAGGCAGCATACGGAATTGTCGGCGACGGACGTTTGGCTGTTGTCGATGTTGCGGCTGCAAGCGGATTGATGCATGTGGAGGAATGTGAGCGTGATGCGTTAAGGGCATCTTCTTACGGTACTGGACAATTGATACATGAAGCGTTGAATCAAGGATGCAGGGAATTTATAATCGGGCTTGGAGGTTCGGCTACCACGGATGCCGGTGTGGGAATGCTTTCGGCTTTGGGTGTGCGATTCTATGATGAAAGCGGCAATGAATTGTCGCCCGGAGGTGGAAGTTTACGAGATTTGTCGTATGTGGATGTCACGGGTATGGATAATCGAATTTCAGGTTGTCGTTTCGTGGTAATGTGTGATGTGGAGAATGTGCTTTATGGTTGCAGTGGGGCTGCTTATGTGTTTTCTCCACAGAAAGGAGCTTTATCGGGCGAAGTGGCTCTACTTGATGGCGGATTGCGTCGTTTTGCTCACTGCGTGAAGGCTTTGAAGGGTATCGACGTTTCCGGTTTGCGTGGCGGAGGTGCAGCCGGCGGTATTGGGGCATCGTTGGCTGTATTTCTTGGTGCTGAACTGAAACGAGGTGTGGATGTTACTCTTGATGCCGTAGGGTTTTGTCGGCATTTGGAAAATGCTGATATGGTATTGACCGGTGAGGGAAAATTGGATGAACAGACGATGATGGGTAAGTTGCCTTTTGGTGTGCTTTCGCATGCAAGGCGTGCAGATGTACCTGTTGTTGCTTTTGGGGGTGTCGTAGCATGCAAAAGCAGATTATTGAAAGCGGGGTTTAAAGATGTGTTATGTATTAACCCGACCGAAATATTTTCAGCTGAAATGTTGCGCCGTGATGTGGCAACGATGAATCTTACCGCTGCTGTGTCGACATATTTGCGGGGTGTTGTTCGATAAATGCGGTTAAGAAGTTGTTTTGAGTTTTCTTAAAAACAGCCCGGTATTACTTGCGCAAATTGACGAAAATCCATTCCAAAATACTGCTTAAAATAATACCGAAATAAAATTTAAACAACTTATAAGTATGGAAAGACGTATGTTGCTTTTACAAAAATTAGCTATTTTTTTTTTTTTTTTTTGAATATTTCGAGCGGTTTGAAAATATCGAAAATAAATTTGTTTAGTCGTATTTTATATCGTAATTTTGTGGTGATAAATGCCATACTCATGTGAAGTGGGGCATTGCGTTGTGTGTATTCTTGACGTTTTGTGTGTAAACGAATGTGTTTCAATTGTTTACAGCGTCAAGGGTGAGCTGTGGGTATATGCCTGTGTGAAGTGTGAAGGTGTTAACCTAATAGAAGTGAGCGATATGGAGAGCATAGCCGATGATGCGTATAGGTGGTTTGTCATGAATGCCTATAAGAGTGAGATGAAAGCAGAAGAAGCTTTGTCGGAAGAGGCAGGATTGACTTATTTCATACCCAAACGCTATGTGGCTCGCAAGTATCGGGGGCGAATGAAGCGAGTGTTAGTTCCGGTTATACCTAATCTTGTGTTTGTACGCGCTCGATATGAAGAATTAGAACAGTTTAAGCAGAAACATCCGTTTTTGCGTTATGCCACAAGACGCATCGATGGTGCTAATAGAATAATGAAAGTGCCTGATGAACAAATGGATAATTTCATAAAGGCGGCAAGTCACTACGAAGAGGAAATCACTTATTACAACCCGGATGAGATAGCATTGGAAAAGGGCACGCGAGTGCGAGTGATAGGCGGTACGTTTGACGGAGTGGAAGGAGTGCTGCTGAAAGTGAAAGGCAAGCGCAGCAAGCGTGTAGTAATAGCCATAAAAGATGTAGCAGCCATATCGGTTGCCGAGATTTCGCCCGAATTGTTACAGATACTGAAAGACTGAAAATCAAACGAAGTTTATTATATGAAAATTGCAGTTGCAGGGACAGGTTATGTGGGATTGAGCATTGCCACGCTGTTGTCGCAGCACAACGAGGTTGTGGCTGTAGATGTCATACCCGAAAAGGTAGAGATGATCAACAACAGGCAATCGCCTATACAGGATGATTATATCGAGAAATATTTTGCTGAAAAAGAATTGAATCTGCGAGCCACGCTCGATGCAGGCGCAGCTTACAAGGATGCCGACTTTGTGGTGATAGCGGCACCGACCAACTATGACAGCAGCCGCAATTTCTTTGATACTTCGGCTGTGGAGACTGTCATCAAGCTTGTTATGGAGCATAACCCCGGTGCCGTGATGGTGATAAAAAGCACTATTCCGGTGGGCTATACCGAAAAGATACGCGAACGGCTGAAATGCCGAAATATATTGTTCTCACCGGAGTTCTTGCGCGAAAGCAAGGCTCTTTATGACAACCTTTATCCGAGCAGGATTATAGTGGGGCGTCCGGAAGGGGACGAGCGGCTCGACGAGGCAGCACACACGTTTGCCGGCTTGCTGCAGCAGGGAGCGTTGAAACCCGATGTCGACACGCTTTTTATGGGCTTGACCGAGGCTGAAGCTGTTAAACTATTTGCCAATACTTATTTGGCACTACGCGTGAGCTTTTTCAACGAACTTGATACATACTCCGAAATCAAGGGGCTTGACACACAGGCTATTATTGAAGGCGTAGGACTTGATCCTCGTATAGGTACGCACTACAATAACCCGTCTTTCGGTTACGGAGGCTATTGTCTGCCCAAAGATACCAAGCAGTTACTTGCCAATTATCAGGATGTACCGCAAAACATGATTTCGGCCATAGTGGACAGCAACCGCACGCGCAAGGACTTCATTGCCGACCGTGTGTTGAGTATGGCAGGATATTATGACTATTATAATCAGGGAGAATATAAAAGTGATGCCGAGCACAAATGTGTAATAGGCGTTTTTCGTCTCACGATGAAGACCAATAGCGATAACTTCCGTCAATCGTCTATCCAAGGAGTGATGAAACGCATAAAGGCAAAAGGGGCGGAAGTGATAATCTACGAACCCACGCTTGCCGACGGCACCACATTCTTCGGCAGCCGTGTAGTCAACGACTTGGCGGAGTTCAAACGCCAATCACAGGCAATCATAGCCAACCGTTACGATGCCATCCTCGATGACGTGCGCCCCAAAGTCTACACCCGCGACATATACCTCCGCGACTAACTACGTTAAAAAAGATTGAATATGTGTTCTTTTTTAAGAGAAAATTGTTATTCTATGGCAACACTTGAATTACAGCAAAATGACAATGATATTTTGAGGAATTAAACACAATTTATATAGAACTAAAAATATAACTATGGCATCAATATTATTGACGATTAATGATGACAGATTACTCTCACAGATAAAGAAAGCATGCTTGTTGCTGAAAGGTGTAAGCGATGTAAAAGTTGTCAAATCAGTAGCAGACCAAAAAGATATAACTAAAACCAATGGTTATAAGGAAGCTTTGAGTGATATAAAAGCAGGGCGCATATATAGTGCTGCAAATACTGAAGAAATGTTCCGACAAATACTTGAAAATGTATAAGATAGAATATACCAATCGTTTTAGAAAAGATCTTAGGAGATGCTCAAAACGAGGTCTGGATATGTCAAAGATTTTGAAAGTTGTAAAATTGTTGGAACTTAATGGTGAATTGCCTATAGATTATAAACCGCATAAATTGGTAGGTGATAGAAAGGGACAATGGGAATGCCACATTCAGCCTGATTGGTTGATCGTTTGGGAGCAGGATGATGAATGTTTAACCTTATTGTTTTTGCAAACAGGAACTCATTCCGATTTGTTTTAACAATCCGGTGGCAATCATAGCCAACCGCTACGATACCATCCTCGACGACGTGCGCCCCAAAGTCTACACCCGCGACATCTACCTCCGCGACTAACTACGGGCAAATTCTAAATAAGAATTAAAAAACAGATGACCGATATCACCGCGAACAATAAGCGCATCGCCAAAAATACGATTATGTTATTTTTGAGAATGTTATTTGTGTTAGCTGTAAATTTATATACATCGAGAGTTGTATTATCTGCTTTGGGTGTTGTTGATTATGGAATTTATAATGTAGTAGGTGGAGTTGTAGCAATATTAAGTTTTATAAGTAATTCTATGGCTGGAGCTAGTTCCAGATTTATAACATATTCACTTGGCACAGGAAATATAACGGAAATAAAAGAAACATTCTCTTCTGTATTATATGTACACTATATTTTAGCTATTGCAATAATAATAATTTCAGAAACAATAGGATTATGGTTTGTTTCGGAGAAATTAGTAATTCCACATGATCGAATGGTCGCTTCAATGTGGGTTTATCAATGTTCTATATTATCAGTTGTAATAGGTATTATTAGTGTTCCATATAATTCATTAATAATAGCACATGAAAAGATGGATGCATTTGCTTATATCTCTGTTTTAGAGGTGTTATTAAAGTTTGCAGTTGCACTTGGTATAACATATATAATAATTGACAAACTGATAGTGTATGGTATTTTAATATTAATAATACAGATATTAATAAGGCTTATATATACAACCTATTGCAAGAAAAAGTTTTCAGAAAGTAATTCAAAAGTTAAATGTCATAAAGGTAGAGTAAAAACAATATTGAGTTATTCTTGTTGGACTATGAATGGATATTTAGCTATCGCTGGATATACGCAAGGTTTAAATATACTTTTGAATTTATTTTTTGGAACAGTTGTTAATGCTGCGCGCGGAATTGCGGTTCAGGTTCAATCAGCAGTAATGAGTTTAGTAGCAAATTTTCAAATTGCTATAAAACCACAAATAATAAAATCGTATGTAAATAATGAATTACAATATATGCATACTTTGGTAATATCCGCAACAAAATTCGGATATTACTTAATGCTGATTGTGATAACACCAATTTTGTTATGCTTGGATAACATATTAAGACTTTGGTTAGGAGATGTCCCTGAATATACTGAAGGATTTGTAAGGATAATGTTGTTTGGTTGTTTATTGCAGCCATTGAGTTCTGCGATGATTTCAGCTATACACGCAACCGGAGATATAAAAAAATTTCAGATTTATGAAGGTTCAACACTATTATTAATTGTCCCTACTGCTTATGTCTTGTTAAAAATATGGAATATATCACCTGAAATGGTGATGATGGTGTATGTAGTAGTAGAATTATTTGCACAATGTGTAAGAGTTTGGATAGTATTACCCAAAATTGAGTTGTCATATTATACCTATATAAGAAAATGCATTATACCTTTATTTCTGCCCACTTTAGGTATGATTTCTATATTGTTGATGTGGCGTGTAGAGGAAGTACTAACATTTTGGGCTATGATATGGTATGCAATAATTTCTGTTGTTTATATTACAACATTAATATACTTATTAGGAATAAATAATCAGGAACGGAAAATGTGTATTCAATTTTTGAGGAAAATCAAGGAGAAATGAATCCAAAGATTTCTATTATAGTACCTGTGTATAAGGCTGAGAAGTATCTACGCAAATGTGTTGATAGTATCTTAGCACAAACATTTACAGATTATGAGGTCTTATTAATTGACGATGGAAGCCCTGATTTGTCTGGTATAATTTGTGATGAATACGCCCAAAAGGATTCTCGAATCAGAGTATTTCATAAAGAAAATGGAGGTGTAAGTTCAGCAAGACAATTTGGCATTGAGAATGCTCAAGGTGAATATACTATACATGTAGATCCTGATGATTGGATAGAGGTTGACATGCTTGAGGAACTCTATAATAAGGCTATTGAGGATGATGCAGATATGGTTATCTGTGATTTTTATATAGATTATGAAAATTATAGAAAGTCTCAATACGTACGACAACAGCCAAGTTCATTAGAATGTAAAATTATTTTAAGTGAATTATTTAAATTTTTGCATGGTAGTTGTTGTAATAAATTAATTCGTAGAGAATGTTATATAAAATATAATGTTAAATTTCCAGTTGAATTGAATTATCGGGAGGATTTGTATGTGTGTGTAAAAATACTACAAAATAATATAAGAGTATCTTATTCTCCTAAAGCATTTTATCATTATGTAATCGGAATTAACGATAATTCTATGTCATCCACGGTTAAAAAACGAACTGATTTTTATGAAATATCAATAAGGACAAAAAAAATATTCATGGAGTTATTGACAGATGATTATGTTCGTAGTTTATGTAATAAACTATTTTCTTTTATGATAGTAGATTCTGCATTTTGGTCAGGAACTTATTCAAATAAACTTTTTAAAAACTACATGTTTCCATATAGGTATGTGGTGCTAAAAAATCAAGAAAAAAAGATTGGATATAGATTGATGTTATATTTTTCTTGTATTGGACTTTATAGGTTTATGTATGTTATATGTAAGAAAGGTTTATTTATTAAACGTTCTTTAAAATGTTTAATAAATTAGTTATAATAAGATGATGATAGAACAGATAACACAAGCTACCCCATTGCTGGTTTTTTCAAATTTGTTGATAATTATGGGTATTTATATGCTATTGAAGAAAGCCGCAAAATATCCCTTTAAACTCAGTTCAACGAGACGAAATATGGCAGTAATATTGATGTTATTGTTTGTGTTATTTGCTTTCTGGGGTGCTGACTATTTCCATTATCTTGAAATGTATCCATTAGTTCTTGAGGGTGAAGAATTTCACTTAGAATATGTATATGTGTGGATTATTCAGAATCTAAGTATGGGCTATACGTCATTTAGATTGATTGTTTGGGGGGGAGCTTTGTTCTTATATTTATTATTGATTAAGAGGTTACCCATTAATAAGAATCTTGCCCTCTTTCTATTTGGAACATTATGTTTAATATGGTTTTCATATGCAAGGTCATCATTGGCAATGGTAATGGTTTATTTGGGAAATTCATTGTTGTATAAACCGTATAGAAATAAGATTCTTTCATTTCTTTTAGGGTGGGGTATAATATTTTGTGCTATATTTTTTCACAAAAGTGCTGTGTTCATAGTAGCAATTTCAATAATAGTATATTTCCTAAAGAATATTAATAGGAAAGTGGCTTTGTCTATTATCGGAGTTTGTGTGTTATTAATATTATTGAAAATAGATATTATAATAAGTGCTATGTTAAATATGAGTTCAGGAGAAGAAAGTGTATTAAGCCAAACCATAACATCAGGACAAAATTATGCCTTGATGCAGATTGCGGATAGAGGAGTTACATCGTTAGTCCTAAAAATAATGGAATGTATTTTTTATTATTTGATTGCTTGGTGTTGCTATCGCTTTTGCGTTGGAAAAGATAAGCATAGTGAGATGGTAAGCTTTATGTATTTTATGATATTGATAGTATTGTTTTCATCGATATTTTTAATGGGTTTACAAATTGAGGCAACAATTATACATGAGCGTCTGATTAGGTTTGGAGCAATTCCGGCTACTATTGTAATGGCTTATTTTTGGCAGCATGGCTATTATTTAAAAGTAGTGAAAACATCTTATCGTTTGTTCTTCTCGGTAACATTAATGAGTATATTATATGCAATTTATGATGCTAATTTTTTATAGTTGCTATAATATGATTTTGTCATTTTGCTATAGAGGTTTGTCTGTTGTTAAGACTGTTGGAATAGAATATTGAAATTTGAGAGTGAAAAGGATTGCTATAGTTTTTGAGGGTAGTATTTACAATCGTAAAGGTCTTGTAAATGCAGTACTTGAACGAGCAAAACGCTTGTGCGAGGTTAAAGAATTTTCTGTTGATGTGTATTGTATGATGTATTATGAAAACCTTATAGTGCGTACATTGCGTCATACTTCAAGAATAGAGAAATTAACAGAAGAATTTGTCAATGGTGTTAAAATAAATATTTTATGGGACGATTTTTCATTGATAGACTATATTTTAACTGTCAAATTTCATTTAAGAGATATATTTAAAAATAGATGGCTCAAAAGTATTGTCGCTATTTTTAAAGACTATGATTTGATACTGGCTCATTCCTATACTGCCGGTGTGCTTGCATTGAATGTGAAAAAAATATATAATATACCATACTGTATTACATGGCATGGTTCGGATATTCACACATCACCCAAAAATAATAGAAACATTAAAAAGTCAACAAAGGAAATAATTGATAATGCCAATGTGAATTTCTTTGTAAGCAAAGCATTGCTTGAAACGGCAAAAAGTATCTCAACAGTAACAGATAAATGGAAAATATCTTATAACGGGGCTTCTGATTTATTTAAAAAATATACTGATGATGAACGACAACAATTACGACAACAATATAATGTGCTCAATCGAAAAATTGTTGCCTTTGTAGGAAGTTTAGTTGATATTAAGAATGTTCTTTTATTACCGGATATAGTTTGTTCTGTGAATAAAAAGATGAATTCTAATGTTATTCTATGGATTATTGGGGATGGAAAGTTGCGTAAGCCGTTACAGCACAAACTTGATGAATATAATATAGAATACAAAATGTGGGGAAATCAAAGTGAGGAGAAGATTCCTTTGCTTATGAATTGTATAGATGTGTTGATACTGCCAAGTAAAAATGAGGGCTTACCTTTGGTTTCAGTAGAGGCTTTAAGATGTTGTGTAAATGTTGTGGGTTCTAATGTGGGTGGTATTTCTGAAGTAATTGGAATTGAAAACGTTTTTGATTTAAACGACAATTTCGTAGAAAATATATCTGATAGAATTGTAACAATGTTAAACAATAAAATAAAGCAAAGTACAAGTGATGTTTTTACTTGGAGTAATACTGTTAAAAAAGAAATTGAAATATATGGTATTTAATACTAAAATTTAGTATGAAAATTTTATATATAACAGAGGATCAGTATTCAAAGGTACACATTAATCTGTGTAAGGCATTAGTAGAGAGTCGGGATGATGTGTGTGTAACTTATTTAACTTTTGACCGTAAATCAGAAGATAAACAATTGTTTAAAGAGGTTGTTGACAACAAAAAACTTGAAACTATTGTTGTTCCATGCGATTTCAATAAAATCCTTTATAAATATGTGTTTTGGTATAAAAAATACAAAAAATGGGATTTGATTAATAAGTATGTAAATATTAGTGATTTCGATATAATTTATGCATCCACGGCTTTTTCTGATGGTTGTGTGGCGTATGAAGCTTATAAACGTTATGGAATCCCATTTGTAATTGCCATAAGAGGAACTGACGTTAACTTATATATAAAGAAAATGTTCCATTTATATAGATTAGGAATACAAATATTGTTGAATGCTAAGATGATTGTATGTATTTCTGAGGCACAAAAGGTTTCTCTTAAAAATTCATTATTATATCAATTTTTAGAGAATAAAATAGGTAATAAAATAAAAGTAATTCCTAATGGTGTTGATGATTTTTGGATAGAAAATCAATATAAGAATCAAAGAAGAAAAAAATGTAGGCGATTCTTATATATTGGATACTTTTCTGATAATAAAAATGTTTTATCAATAATAAAAGCTTTTAAAAAAGTAAAAAAGAAATATACTGAAATAGAGTTGTATTTAGTTGGTGAGAAGGGAGATCAAGAGGCGATAATAATAGAAGAATGTGCCAATAATGATTCGATTGTATATTATGGTGCAGTTTACGAGAAAAATGAATTAGTAAAAATAATCAGAGAATGTGATTCGTTTATTATGGTTTCTTTGGTTGAAACTTTTGGACTTGTTTATGTTGAAGCATTAAGTCAAGGTCTTCCGATTATATATTCAGCTAATACAGGCTTTGACGGAATGATTAAAGATTGTATTGTTGGAGAAAGATGTAATGCTAAAAACATCAGTGATATAGCTAATGCAATGGAACAAATGATAATAAATTATAATAATTATAACTATTGCGATTTGGCGCGTTTTTGTTGGTCTAATATCGGAAGAACTATAATAACAAATATTTCGAAATAAATATATAGATATGAGAACGGAAATTAAAATTGCAGTAATTGGTTTAGGCTATGTTGGGTTGCCTTTAGCAAGACTGTTTTCAACCAAGTATAAGACTGTCGGTTTTGATATGAATCAATGCCGTGTAGATACATTAATGTCCGGTCATGATACGACGCTTGAAGTTAATGATGAATTGTTACAAGATGCAATAAATAATCATGGCTTTAAGTGTACAACAGATATAGATAAAATACGTGATTGTAATTTTTATGTTGTGGCAGTGCCAACACCTGTAGATTCAAATAATCGTCCGGACTTGAAACCATTATGGGGTGCAAGTGAAACCGTCGGTAGGGTAATTTCAAAAGGTGATATAGTGGTATATGAATCAACTGTATATCCCGGAGTAACAGAAGAAGAATGTTTACCTGTAGTTGAAAAGGTGAGTGGCTTGAAATATAATGTAGATTTCTTTGCCGGATATTCTCCTGAACGTATTAATCCTGGAGATAAACTTCATACCGTGGAAAAAATAAGAAAAGTTACATCGGGCTCAACTCCTGAGATCGCTGATATAGTTGACAATATATATAATTCCGTTCTGATAAATGGTACTCATAAGGCCTCCTCTATAAAAGTGGCTGAAGCTTCAAAAATTATCGAAAATTCGCAGAGAGATGTGAATATTGCATTTATGAATGAACTTGCTAAAATTTTCAATGCAATGGGGATTGATACAAATGAAGTGATAGAAGCAGCATCATCAAAATGGAATTTTATTAAATTGAAGCCGGGATTGGTAGGAGGGCATTGTATTAGTGTGGATCCATATTATTTGATACAAAAAGCCCAAGTTTATGGAGTGATGCCGCGAGTGATGTCTTCGGCCCGTCGTTTGAATGACGGAATGGGGGAATATGTTGCGCATCAAGTAATCAAGCTGATGAATAAAAAAGGTGTTTTGGTGAAAGATGCAAAAATCTTATTACTTGGTATTACATTTAAAGAAAATTGCCCGGATATTCGAAATACTAAGGTAGTTGATATTTACACTACACTAAAAGAGTATACTGGAAATATAACCGTTTATGACCCTTATGCTAATACAAACACTGTTATGCATGAGTACGGAATAAAGGTAATTAATGAGTTATCTTTAGAGGAGACTTACAACGCTATCATCTTAGCAGTGGCTCATAATGTGTTTAATGAATTGGATTTGAAATCACTGCTTGCTGCTAGTGGTGTTATTTATGATGTGAAGGGTGTTTTACCAAAAGAAATCATTGACGGAAGATTGTAAGTATATAAAAGATACTTACGTTTGTATATGATAAATTCGAATTTGTGAAGATTATATGTTACTCTCTGTTATTGTGCCTATTTATAATGAAGAAAAATATATAAAAAGGTGTATTGAAACAATTTTAGCTCAAGATTTTCCGAGGGAGGAAATGGAAGTCGTATTTGTCGATGGAATGAGTACAGATAAGACAAGAGAAATTGTATTGGGCTATGTTGAAAAATATAATCATTTATCACTTTTAGATAATGTAAAACGTACGGCTCCTTGTGCCATGAATATAGGTATTAGAGCAACTACGGGAGAACTGGTGATGAGATTAGATGGACATAGTTTATATCCGACAAATTATTTTTCTTCAATAGTATTATGGCATAAAAAAATACCCGAAGCATTAAATGTAGGTGGGCTTTGTATTACTGATGTTGTGGATAAGAATAAAATTTCAATGTCGATAGCAAAAGTGATGAGTGATAAATTTGGTGTTGGTAACTCTAAATTTAGAACTGGAGTTGGCAATGTTGAATGTATTGAAGTTGATACAGTTCCATTTGGGTGTTATAAAAGAGAGGTTTTTGATTTAATTGGGTATTATAATGAAGAGTTAACAAGGTCTCAAGATTATGAGTTTAATAAGAGATTAAGGCGTGAAGGCGGTAAAATTTATATGATTCCCAATATTCATTGTACTTATATTCCACGAGATAATTATCAGGATCTATGTAGAAATCGTTATCAAACAGGATATTGGGTTGTAAAGATGGGTTTTATAACCGGAACTTTGAAAAACTCCAGTATTAGGCATTTTATTCCACTTATTTTTGTGTTGTCTATAATAATACCGTCTATTGTCGGCTTATTGTATCCTTGCATGTTGAATATATCAATAGTTGTATTATTATTATATATGATAGTTATGTTGTTTAGATCTATTGTAATAAAAGATAAAAGTACAACTGCTTATAATATTCTTATTGCTTTTAGTTGTTTGCATTTTAGTTATGGATTAGGTTCATTAATTGGGGTGTTGAACAATATATTTAAACGTGAAAGAAATAAATGTATAAGTTTAAAAAAATAGGAGAGAATTTTATCCCTTGGGATAAAATATCTAATTGTTACGACTCTACAATATATAAAACAAAAGAATGGGCCGATTTTTTGTGGCTTTCTCAAAAAGTAAAACCGTATGTTATAGAGATTATATCTGAAAATACAATAGGATACTTTTATGGACAGAAAATAAGAAGATTTGGTATCTCAATGGTTGTAAGCCCTTTTGAGGGATGGACAACGGCGTTTCAGGGACTTTCAATGCTGAAAGTAATAGATGCGAAAGAGCGTGTAAATATTTATAAAGAGTTAGTTAAATGGCTATTTGATACAAATGAATGCTTGCTTTTTCAAGTAAGAGATTGGCAATTGAATGTTACTGATGTAGACGGTGTCTTTAATTACGAAAAAGTTTTCGGATATAAGTTGGATTTAACTTTGGATTTCAATACTGAAATATATAAGAATTTTAAGGAGAAGTCTTGTAAGTATTCAATAAAAAAAGCTATCAAAAAAAGGTTAAAGGTTCGTCAGGTCTATGATGGTGAACAATTTGCGAGCCATTATTACAATCAGTTGATAGATGTATTCTCCAAACAGGGATTGAAACCGACGTATAGTATAGAGCGAATATTGGATTTGACTAAAACATTGAATATAGGAAAAGATTTGCTGTTGTATGAAACATATCTTGATGATGATAAAACATGTATAGCAACAGGCTTATTTGTCAGAAATGAAAAGTTGGCTGTTTATTTTGGAGCTGCAAGTTATTCGAAGTATCAAAATCTTTGTCCGAATGAATTATTGATGTATACGGCAATAAAAGATTTGCATGAATTAGGTACAATTGAAATGGAATTTGGAGGAGGACGTAAGTATAAGGAAAAATATGGACCATCTCCATTCTATTCACCGAGAATTATTTTAGCTAAGTATCCTATTTTGATAACTGTTAAAACTTTAGCTAAAAGATTTTATTATTGGATTAGACATATTCTGTCATATTTTAGAAAATGAGTAAAATAGTATTAATGTATCATTGTGTTTATTGCAATGATTATGGAGAAAGTGGATTCCAAAGTGGCAATGCATGGCAATACAAGGTTAATCTAACTGATTTTGAATCTCAAGTGAAAGCGGTGGCAGAGTATTGTGGTGAGTGTAAAATAGACAAAAATCATATAGAATTTACATTTGATGATGGTGGCGTTTCTTTTAGTGAATACATTGCTCCAATATTGGAAAAGTATGGATATAAAGGGGTCTTTTATATTAGTACCAAATATATAAATACAAAAGGCTTTCTCTCAAGCAATCAGATATTGGAATTATCAAAACGAGGTCACATTATTGGTTCTCATACACATAGTCATCCTGTTAATATCGGTAAAATGTCAAAGGAGCAAATATTAGAAGAGTGGATTGAATCAATAAAAATATTAGAAAATATTACAAATACTAAAATTGACAGAGGTTCAATTCCTAATGGAAATGGTTGTAGCTTAGTGTATGAGATGGCGGAGAAAACTGGTATAAAAGTTTTGGATACTTCTATTCCAGCAATAAGTATACCGAATTATAATAATATGCAAATACGGGGGCGATTTGTGATTCATAATAAGACAAACGTATTTGATGTGATTAGGCTTATTTCGAACCCCAACAAAAGGAGAGTGATGTATCTTAAATGGTGGATTTTAAGTAAAATAAAACGTCTATTGGGAGAACGTTATGATTATGTTAAAAGTTTGTGGCTTAATATAAATAAATGAAAACTTCATGAGACACTATTATAGACGTAGTTATAATGTTGCTGTTGTAATCAAGATGTTGTTTATGGTGTGATAGGGCTAAAAAAATATTTGATATAAGTACATGGAAAAATTGTTTAGTGTAATTGGATTAAAACAAATAGGCTGTGATGAATGTTGAGGCTGTTGTGCATTATGAGAGCAGGAATGACGGAATGCGCATATATCTATATATGAGTACTGTGAGCGGTCGGTGGGTGGCTTACGGGCAGAGTGCGTACGCTTTGCGCCTGTGGGCTAACGCTCGGCAGAAGGACAGTATACGACGTTATTCGCCCGAGGTGAAGATGCCTTGTGTGGAGGTGAGCCGTTTCACGGTGAGCGATATGAGGAAGTCTTTAAGGGTGATGGATGAGCGGGAAGGCGAACTTATCGTGTTTGATGTGCCTAAGAGCTTCATATATGAGGATTATCTGCGTTGGGTGAGCAAATTGTGTGAGGAGGATGCTAAGGGTGAGCGTATCATCAATGTGAAGACATGTGTGAGTGATAGCGTACCTAAAGGGGTGTTTATCAAGGACGGAATGACGGCTGTGGAGCGTAATACCAAGCGTCTTGCCGACATGATTGTTGCTTTTGTGTCTATGATTGTATTCTCTCCGCTATTTGTTATCTGCTGGGTGCTGATTAAGTGTGATGATGGCGGTCCTGCCATATATGCACAGGAACGTATAGGTAGGTTCGGACGTCCGTTTATGATATATAAATTCCGCTCAATGTGTGTCGACAGTGAAAAAGACGGGCCGAAGTTGAGCTGTCAGGGTGGTGCTAACGATAGTCGTTTGACTAAGGTGGGGGCTTTTCTGCGTGCGCATCATCTTGATGAGTTACCTCAGTTGTGGAATGTGTTTTGCGGTGATATGAGTTTTGTGGGGTATCGTCCGGAGCGCCGATTCTTTATAGAGCAGATTCTGGAGTATGACCGCAGATATACATATCTGTATCAAATACGTCCGGGGGTGACGAGTTATGCTACGGTGTATAACGGATACACCGATACGATGGAGAAGATGCTGCGTCGCTTGGAGTATGACCTGTATTACTTGAGACATCGCTCATGGTGGTTTGATATAAAAATCCTATGGTTGACATTTTGGGGTATAGTTTCCGGCAAGAAACTATAGTGTGGCAAGTGTAATGAAACGAAAACAAAGGCGGATTTCCATATATACGGGAATTCGCCTTTGTTGTTTTGCTGCTCTTAGGTGTCACCTATATGCGTAGCGTGGTAAGCAGGGATATGTAGGTCTGGATGGCAGAACGTATTTCGCAAGTGCGAATGTATTCATCGGCTGTGTGTGAACGGGCCGAGTCTCCGGGACCTAATTTCAATGATGGGAATGGCATCAGGGCTTGGTCGGACAGCGTGGGTGAGCCGAACGGTCGGCAGCCGAGAGTGATTAATCGTTGTACGATGGGGTGTGATGCGTCTATCCCCGATGGGTTGAGCCGAACGGAACGTGGTGTGAGTTTACACCAATCGAGCGGTACGGATTGCCGTATCAGTGAGAGTGTTTCCTCATTGGAATAAGCATCGGTTGTGCGCACATCTGCTACGATTCGGCACATGTCGGGAATTACATTGTGTTGTGTGCCGGCTTGTATTTGTGTTATTGTGATTTTTATGGAACCTAAAAGAGCCGATTCTTTTTCGAATTTCATATTCTTGAGTGTCTCTATTACTTCTGTTGCCCGATAAATGGCATTTATGCCTTCTGCTCTTGCGGCATGTCCCGATACTCCGGTGATTTCTCCGTCAAGCACCATCAGTCCTTTTTCAGCTATGGCGGGTTGCATTCCGGTAGGTTCGCCCACGATAGCGACATTGATTTCGGGTAATAACGGTAGAATGGATTCTATGCCGTTCTTCCCACTTACTTCCTCTTCGCAAGAGAGAAGTAGTATCAAGTTGTATGCACGGTCGGTGGTGCATAGATGGCGAAATGCTGCAGTTAATGCGACAACCGATGCACCTGCATCGTTACTTCCCAAGCCGTATATGCGATCATCTTCTTCGATAGGGTTAAACGGTTCGAAAGTCCAGCCTTGTGCCGGTTTCACGGTATCGATATGGCTGTTCAATAGCAGCGTGGGTTTGCTTGTGTCAAATTCCGGAGCAGTACACCATAAGTTGTTTCCGTGCCGGTTTACTTTAAGCCCGAAAGAACTCAGCAATTGCCCGATATAATCGGCAACCTCCTTTTCCTCTCTGCTGACCGATGGGATTGCTATCATCCCTTTCAGCATGTCTATTGCATCGTAATAAAGTTCGTCAATCATATTGCAAAAATACTATTAAAACGTGAATTGGAAACCTGTAATTAGGATTTTTCTTTTAAAGGACGTATCTTTGCATAGTTTTATATAGAGATATTATGGCTAATAAGTTTGTAGAATTGATAGACCTGCAATGCGCGCGTAAGGGCGATAAAGAAGTCTATCGACAAAAAGATTATGTTACCGGAGAATGGAAAGTCACTGCGTGGAACGAATTCCGTGACGGAATAGAGAAAGCGGCATTGGCATTGGAAACGCTCGGTGTGGGTGTGCAGGAAAATGTAGGTGTGTTTTCACCGAATACATATCACATATTCATGACCGATTACGGATTGTTCTACAATCGTGCCGTGCCGGTTCATATTTATGCCACCAGTTCGTGCGATGAAGTGCGTTATATAGTGGAAGATGCTGCTATCAGCGTCGTTTTTGTGGGAGATCAGGCACAATATGATATAACTCGAAAGGTACAGCAACGAACTCCAAGCATTAAACAGATTATCACATATAAGGATACAATAAAGCTCGATTCCGGCGATACTGCCACAATGCGATGGGGGGATTTCTTGAAGTTGGGCGAAGCTGCGAGTGTGGCATGTTGTGCAGCGGTGGAAAAACGTAAATCGGAAGGTCTCCCGTCCGACTTGATTTACCTTATCTATACTTCCGGCACAACAGGAGTGTCTAAAGGTGTTATGATTGCTCATTCCAATTTTGATGAAGTTATGGCTCGTCACTTGGAACGCCTTGAAGGACAGGTGTGCGAAGACCAATTGTCGATGTGTTTTCTTCCGTTATCGCATGTGTTGGAATGTGCATGGTGCAATTTCTGCATGGTGAAAGGCATACGCATTGCTATCAATGAGAATGCCAAGGAGATTGCTGCCGCGCTGTTGGAGGTGAAACCGGATGTAATGTGTTCGGTTCCTCGGTTTTGGGAGAAGGTCTATACCGGAGTGCAGAATAAAGTGGCTGCAATGGGATGGATAGGCAAGGCTATGGTTCATCGCGCCATAAAGATTGGTCGATTGCGTAATCTGCATTATCGACGCAAGGGCAAGAAAGCATCGTTATATGTCGATTTGCAGTATCGTTTCTTTGATAAAGTGGTGTTTAAAGCCATACGCAAGGCTATCGGGATGGATAACGGGAAATTTTTCCCCACAGCCGGTGCGCCTTTAAGTGAAAATATCGTGCGTTTTCTGCATTGTTGCGGCATAAATATTGTCATGGGTTATGGCTTGACCGAAACATGCGCCACCGTAACATGTTTTCCGCGTAAAAAATTCAAGATAGGCTCGGCGGGTACAGCTTTGCCCGGTGTACAAGTGAAAATAGGCGAAAACAACGAAATATTGGTAAAGGGCAAGACTGTGATGCAGGGCTATTACAAGAAGCCGGAAGAAACTGCTGCCGCCTTCACTGAGGACGGATGGTTCAGAACAGGAGACGCAGGCTATTTGAATGAAGATGGCTCGCTTGTGATAACCGACCGTATAAAGGATTTGTTTAAGACTTCCAATGGCAAGTATATAGCTCCTCAAGTGCTTGAAAGCGTGCTTGGCGAGGACCAATATATTGAACAGGTGGCTGTCATAGGCGACCGGCGCAAGTATGTTACGGCAATTATAATTCCTGCATTTGAGGCATTGAAAGAGTATGCAGCCAAGAAGAAAATACAATACAGAAATATAGAAGAACTGGTTAAGAACAGCGAAATTGTCAAGATGCTTACTGAGCGCATAGATGAGTTGCAGAAGGACTTTGCCTCATGGCAACAGATAAAGAAATTTACTCTGTTACCCAAGGCATTCAGTATGGAGACCGGAGAACTCACCAATACACTGAAAGTGCGTCGCTCTATTATCAATAAATTATATAAGAAAGAAATAGAGGCGATGTACTCTTGAAATATGATGATTTAGTAGGCGGTTGAACAAGTAGAATTTTTTTAACATAGATAAATTATTATGATTACACAAGAACAATTAAAAGAGACACAAGAACGCCGGGATGCGTTGAGGAGGTATCTTTGACATCGATAGCAAAAAAATCGAAGTTGAGGAAGAAGAGCTAAGAACACATGTGCCTGACTTCTGGAATGATCAGAAGGCGGCAGAAGCACAAATGAAAAAAGTTAAGTCTTTGCGTTTCTGGATTGAAGGCTTTGAGGAGGTTGACAGAATTGTTGAGGAACTTACGCTTGCTTTTGATTTTGTTAAAGAAGAACTCGTAACCGAGGATGAACTTGATGAATTATATGCACAAACCGTAAGCAAGATTGAAGGGCTTGAACTACGTAATATGCTTCGTCTGGAGGAGGACAAGATGAGCGTTGTACTGCGTATCAATTCCGGTGCGGGAGGAACTGAGAGTCAGGATTGGGCATCAATGCTTATGCGCATGTATTTGCGATGGTGTGAACGCAATGGCTACAAGACCACCATTTCCCAGTTGCTTGAGGCTGATGATGCTGGTATCAAGTCGGTTACGATAAAGATTGAAGGAGACTTTGTTTACGGGTATCTGAAAAGCGAGAATGGAGTGCATCGCCTTGTGCGTGTATCGCCATATAATGCGCAAGGTAAGCGCATGACATCATTCGCATCGGTCTTTGTAACTCCGCTTGTAGATGACACCATCGAAGTGAATATCGAACAGGCGCGAATCTCTTGGGATACATTCCGAAGCGGTGGAGCCGGCGGTCAGAATGTGAACAAGGTGGAGTCGGGAGTACGCTTGCGCTATCAGTTCAAAGACCCTTATACCGGTGAAGAGGAAGAAATTCTTATTGAAAACACCGAAACGCGTGACCAACCCAAAAACCGCGAGAATGCATTGCGCCATTTGCGCTCTATATTGTACGAAAAAGAGATGCAGCATCGCCGTGCAGAGCAACGTAAGGTGGAGGATAGCAAGATGAAGATTGAATGGGGTTCGCAAATACGCAGTTATGTGTTTGACGACCGTCGTGTCAAAGATCACAGAACCAATTATCAGACTTCTGATGTGGGTGGTGTGATGGATGGTGCAATTGACGGCTTTATCAAGGCTTATCTTATGGAATTTGCCGGGAATGAGTAAATGTCATGGCTATGGATAAAATAACTGTAGTGAAAGTCGGGGGCAAGATTGTTGAGGATGAAAAGTCGCTCAATCAATTGCTTTCCGACTTCAATAAGATAGAAGGCGACAAAATATTGGTGCATGGAGGTGGACGTTCTGCTACAAAATTAGCCGAACGCTTGGGCGTGGAAACTAAGATGGTTGACGGTCGCAGAATCACCGATGACGCAATGCTTGAGATCGTTACAATGGTGTATGGCGGATTGGTGAATAAGCGAATCGTTGCAGCATTACAGGCTTGTGGCGTGAATGCGCTTGGTATGACCGGTGCCGATATGAATATCCTGTTGAGCAATAAACGCCCGGTGAAAACCGTGGACTATGGTTGGGTGGGAGATGTGAAACAAGCCGATGGAGGTGCATTGTCAAAACTTATCGGAGAAGGCGTTGTTCCGGTAATAGCTCCGCTCACTCACGACGGCAAGGGACATATACTTAACACCAATGCCGATACAATGGCAGGGGAGACTGCAAAGGCGTTGACATCCTGCTATGATGTGACTTTGGTTTATTGTTTTGAGAAAGAAGGTGTGTTGCGGGATGAAAATGATGAATCAAGCGTAATTCCTGTATTAGACCGTGCTTTGTATTCATCGCTTAAAGAAGAAGGTGTTGTAGTGGGGGGGATGATTCCTAAATTGGACAACTCCTTTGCTACGCTTGATGCAGGTGTAAAGGAAGTTATCATTACCAAAGCATCCAATCTGTGTGACCTCACCCGTGGTACACATGTGAAAATATAAAATCTTTCCGGTGGTAAAACCTCCATGACATAGAAGAATACCAATTGCTGTAAATTTAATATTAGAAACCAAGAGAAATGAAACTGAGGAAAAAAATTGCATTAATGGCAGCCATGTCGTTCAC
>X67_European_Roe__coassemble_110_pt1 | contig 19952 bp, 11 predicted proteins | sample X67_European_Roe__metabat2_low_PE_011 | metagenome-assembled genome bin X67_European_Roe
GTTTAAAATTTTCTTGAAATTTTTAGAAGTTGTTTTTAATTTCATTTCGAGATTATCTTAAGGAATATTGAAATAAAAACGTAAAAAACCAGATAATAATTATGGCACTTCAATGCGGTATTGTAGGTCTCCCCAACGTGGGAAAATCCACTCTTTTTAATTGTTTGTCAAACGCTAAAGCGCAATCGGCTAATTTTCCGTTCTGTACAATAGAACCTAACGTAGGGGTTATAACGGTTCCCGATGAACGCCTGAACAAACTTGCTGAACTTGTGAATCCGCAAAAAATAGTTCCCACCACCGTGGAAATAGTGGATATAGCGGGACTTGTGAAAGGAGCATCCAAAGGTGAAGGTTTAGGGAACAAATTCCTTGCCAATATACGCGAAACAGATGCCATAATTCACGTACTTCGCTGTTTTGACGATGACAACATCACCCACGTCGATGGTTCTGTAGACCCTGTACGCGACAAGGAAATCATTGACTATGAATTACAGTTGAAAGATCTTGAAACAGTGGAAAGTCGCATTGCAAAAGTACAGAAACAAGCACAAACCGGTGGTGACAAGAATGCTAAACTTGCTTATGGAGTGCTTTCTCGTGTAAAAGAGGCTCTTGACCAAGGAAAATCGGCTCGAACAGTCGAGTTTGAATCTAAGGACGAACAAAAGTGTTTCCGTGAATTATTTCTACTCACAGCAAAGCCGGTGCTTTACGTGTGCAACGTAGATGAAAACAGTGCAGTGAGCGGAAACAAATACGTGGAACAAGTAAAAGAGGCTGTGAAAGAAGAAGGCGCAGAAATCCTAATACTTGCCGCAAAGACCGAAAGTGAAATAGCAGAATTTGATTCATACGAAGAGCGTCAGATGTTCCTCGATGAAATGGGGCTTGAGGAGTCGGGGGTAAACCGCCTTATACGAGCTGCATACAAGCTGCTTGACTTGGAAACATTCCTCACTGCAGGACCTCAAGAAGTTAGAGCATGGACCTACCGAAAAGGCAGCAAAGCACCTCAATGTGCAGGAGTAATCCATACCGATTTTGAAAAGGGATTCATACGTGCCGAGGTTATAAAATATGAAGACTATGTTGCACTCGGAAGTGAATCGGCAGTAAAAGAAGCCGGAAAGATGAGCGTAGAAGGTAAGGAATACGTTGTTCAAGATGGTGACATCATGCACTTCCGTTTCAATGTATAAAGCATAATAAAGTTTATATACCGCAATTTTTCAAAACCGGGCTTAGCACTATCAGCCTTCTTAAAAGCAAAAAGGCGACCTCCACATTGAGATCGCCTTTTATCGTTATATTCTTCCGTTTGCCATGTTTAGAACGTAAGCTTAACACCTACTTGAGCATGCCAACGAGAAGCCAAATTATCCTTTGCAGGCTTTGTGTTGGTATTCACCTGATAAGTAGGAGCATAGTTTCCATCAGCACCCTTTGCTACACCTGTTACAGTAAGCGGCGTCACGACATAAGCAGTAGCATAATGTACACCCCATTCTTTATTAAGCATATTGGCAAAATTCATAACATCAAATGTAAATTGAATCTTGCTTCCACGATTCTTCAACAAGAATATATCCTGCGCAAAATGCAAATCTATACGGTTTTCCCATGGTGCGATATTAGAATTACGCACGGCATATTGACCGCGATGATCCTTAGCATAATCATCAGTACCGCAGAATTGTTTAAACTCTGTACGCTGTTGCTCTACCGACTTTATAACAGAGCCATCCTTTGCAGTCATGTCTACAAAATTCATCATATCGATTTCCGCATCGGTAGGAATATACATAAGTGAGTTTCCTTTTCTTCCGTCACCATTGAAATCTTTGCTTTCACTCATTGTCAAGCTATAGCGCATACCGGTAGTTCCGTTATAAATTACAGAAAGAGATGATTGCAACCATCCATTAGCATATTTTGGCGTTGTATATCCCAATGATACTACAACCTTATGAGGATGGTCAAATGAAGAGAACGACAATTCAGGAGCATTAGTGTTCACACTATAGCACTTTTGCCAGTTGGACAATGCGACTGATGATGTTCCATCATTTACCGACTTTGAACGTCCGTAGGTATAAGATGCCATTACATCCAAACCGAAATTAAAACGTTTTTCAAGAATTGCCGAAATATTGTAAGAATAACCCTTATTGGTATTTTCTGTATTTATTATAGACGCATAACTTCTGTCTGAAGAGAAATAAGGAGCAATCGATGCATCAACACCCGGCACAGCATAAATCTTGGCAGTCTCTTTTAACGCTACATTACGGAAATATATATTGTTGAATGTCTTTGAATAAAGACCTTCCAACGTAAAGTTGATATCATAAGGCAATTTCTGTTCCCATGCAAGATTCACACGCAATACTTGCGGATAGCGGAATTTCTTAGATATTGTAACAATATTCGGAGATGGTTGCTCACCTAAGTAATCGGCAAGTGACGATGTATTTGTCGTTATTGCAGGAATATCTGCGGCATTATACACCGACATTCCTGTTTGTTCGATACCGTTATTATTATACGCATTTACAAGCCACACAAACGGTACACGTCCGGTAAACAAACCAACACCGCCGCGAATCAACGTCTTATGACTGTTGTCGGTATACCAACGGAAACCAATACGCGGAGACAGCATCACTTTAGCACCAGGCATTTCGCCTTGACGCACACCGAGACGGTTTAATGTTGCAAACGCATTGAAAGCATGATTTACCGTAGGTTCATTGAAGAGCACCGGTACATCGGCACGCAATCCGTAAGTCAACTGTAGATTTCTGTTAACATCAAATTTATCCTGTACATACAGACCAAACTGACCGGCTTTTGCTGTAGGTGCATATCTCAAATTGCCATCGGTCACTGAAGGGTCGGTACAATTAAAGAAATATGTATTTGACTTATCATTTATAAAATTCTCTACCGATGAATATGCCCACGCCCCGGTAACATATTGAATAAACAAGTTATTTAACTTGAAGAATTCATTGTGTGTACCCACGGTGAATGTGTGACGACCCTTATACCATGTCAAGTTATCCTCAACAGTGTACACATCTTGATGCACATGATTGGCTGTTGAAGATGCTTCAGAACCTATCCATACATTTAATGTATTGGCAGGATCTTGAGCCGGAATACCTGTTAGATACACAAGCGGGCCCTCATAAGGAACTACACGATCATCCCTTACACGATTATAAGACAAACGCAATTCGTTGAACAAATCACCCATTTGAGAGTTTAACTCTGCAACAAACGAATTGGTATTGTTATTATAACGGTAACTTGAATTATTGAAATAATAAACCGAAGAAGAAGACTTATATGCCTCATTATAAGCATTTATATGCTGATAGCGTAAAGCCAACTTATGATTTTTGTTTATATTCCAATCGACACGTGCCAAAAGGCTGAAATCTTTACGTGATATATCACGCTTGCCATAAGATTCGCGTATACCGGTAATCTGTTCATAGCGATCCACAATTTGTTGTGCAGTTTCAGGAGATAGGCTGCGGTCGTTGTATCCGGGATAATAGCCGGCAGGAGTACTTTCCTTAGTATTCTCAATATTCAAGAAATAGAACAACTTATCCTTGACGATAGGGCCGCTTATGCTTCCTCCTATTGTCGTAAGGTTTTGTTTCGTAAGTTTTGAATACTTGTAATCATTAGCGGCGTCATGGCGACCATAAAAATTCTGATTATGGTAATATGTATAGAACGAAGCATGGTATTCATTATTACCTTGCTTGGTGATAGCATTTATACCACCACCAGTAAACCCGCCTTGACGTACGTCAAAAGGAGCTACGACAACCTGTATTTCTTGGATTGCATCCAATGATATAGGATTAGCATTAGCCTGACCTCCATTAGTTCCGCTGGCAGCCAAACCGAATACATCGTTGCTTACCGCACCGTCAATCTGGAAACTGTTATAACGATTGTTGGTTCCTGCAAATGAAATACCGCCATCCTTAAATGTCTCGGCAACCGGCATATTCTTAACAATGTCATACAAGTTTCTATCAACAGTAGGAGTACCCTGAATCTTTGCCAAGCTGAAGTTGCGAGATGCGCCTGCCTGAGCAGCAGCCTGCCCTACAACCACCACTTCGTCAAGAGAGTTGGCAGAAGGTTCAAGTGCGGCATCAACTGTTGTTACATTACCCAATTGAAGATATATGTCGTTGTAAACAACAGACTTATAGCCTATAAAAGAGACTTTCACTGTGTAAGGTCCACCGGTACGCATACCTTGAATGGTGTAACGCCCGTCAAGATTGGCAACAGCCCCATAAAGCGTCCCCGAAGGAGTATGTTTGGCTTCAACGGTTGCACCGGTCAATGGGAAACTTTTTTCATCTACTACAATACCGCTAATAGATGAAGTCGTTACTTGTGCGTTCACGCCTATAGCAAACATAAGCATTACCAAGCTCAGCAACGTCTTTAAATTTTTAATCATAATTTTAATTAATGAAATTAATAATAAAGATGTTTATTAGAAATTGTTTAAATTTATTTCGATAAGATTTCTATGAATATTTTCAACAACTCTATATTAGGAGTTTGTTATATATTCTCTCTATTCACATCGCAAAGATAGCATAAGTTTTTAACATTCACATAACAAGACAAACATTAATTCAATGTTAGAAGATGTTTTGATTATTTCACCCTGTCAGGATTCTTTGATATAAATTCTTTCCATGAGCGACATCCTTTCTCTACCAAAGGCTTGGAAGACTCATAGAAATGACACAGTGCAGCAGCAAGGGCATCGGTGGCATCAAGGAAATCAGGCATTTCCTCTTTTGGAATACTTAAAGTGCGACGCAACATCTCTGCTACCTGTTCTTTAGAAGCAGCTCCGTTTCCGGTTATAGCCATCTTGATTTTGCGGGGTTCATATTCGGCTATGGGAATATCCCTGACAAGCGCAGCAGCCATAGCCACTCCTTGAGCTCTTCCCAATTTAAGCATAGATTGTACATTTTTACCGAAAAACGGTGCTTCTATCGCCATTTCATCAGGCAGATATTGCTTGATAAGCCCGGTAACACGCTCCGAAATTCGTCTTAAGCGCAAATAATGGTCGTCAAACTTATTCAACTTGATTACCCCCATCGCTATAAGCTCTGGTTTTTTATTTTTTACCCCAAGAATGCCATAACCCATTACATTCGTTCCCGGGTCAATACCTATTATTATACGTTCACAACCTTCCATCGGTGTGCTTGATGTCCATCACAGTCATTATGGTGGTAAAACCCACCACTTTCTGCCCGAAAAGCGTCTCCATTTCATGTAGCAATTCAGCCCCGCACTTATGATACCACTTTTCAAGCACGTCTACATTTTCTACCGTGAATTGCAAGGAAAAGCTGTTGCTTTTACCATCATTTTCCACCATCAAATGCGCAAGGCGCGGCTCTTTCAGAACTTCGCCCGCAACAGCATCCGGAATGTAACGGCTGCGTAACCATTTTATGAATGCCACGGCTGTATCATTATTTACACTATAGGTTGTATTATATACTATCATAATAGTTGAAATATACGATGAAAATATAAACTCATCTCGCTATCTAAATGACAAACCCCAAGTTACCCCGGGGATTTATCATTATCTGATACCGAATCTTCTTTTACGTTTTTTACGTTCCACTCCGTAACCGTAGCCATATCCGTAACCATACCCGTATCCGTGACGGTTACGATCCATAGGTACATCGGTAAGCAAGAACGACATATTTTTTATCTTATTATCATTATACATCTTGTCAAGTTCCACAAGATAACGCTTATCCACCATACCGGCACGCATGACGTATATCGTCATATCCACACTTCGGTTGACAATAGAAGAATCCACTACAAGCCCATAAGGAACAGTATCCAGGATAACATAGTCATATCTTTCCCGTAAGTACTGTATCATTTCCACAAATCGGCTGTTAAGCAATAGTTGAGCCGGGTTAGGCGGTATTGCGCCAAGACTTATGGTATCAAGGTTATGGTGCAACTTTCCTTTCTCTATAATTTCATCTACATTATCTGTTTTACCCGACAAGTACGAACTTACCCCCTTCAATGTACTCATGCCTATATACTTTGAGAAATTACCTTTTCTCAAATCCAAATCGACAGCCACCACTTTTTTCCCGAACTGAGCCGAGGTCAAAGCAAGATTCACTGCTGCAAAACTTTTTCCTTCATTAGGAATTGTGGAAGTAAACTGAATAACCTTTCCTATTCCGTCTTTGCGCTCTTCAAGCATATAATCAATATTTCCGCGCACGATACGGAAAGCTTCACTCATAGGATCCACTCCGGTCTCATTCACAACGACTTCCTCACCGACAAGTTCTTTCCCCTTTGACGGCAATTCGCCAAGAATAGGCACATCACACACCGATTCTATATCGGATATACGACGCACTTTCATATCCAACATTCTTATCCAGAATATAACATATATTATTCCCGCAGGTATAAGAAGTCCCAAGAACACACCTATAGCCAAGATATATAAAGTGCGAGGCGATACAGGCTCGGAGTCTCCGCCGGCATGCTCTATAACTTTTCCGTCGGGTTCGGTAACGGCTAATTGCAGAGCATTTTCCTCGCGCTTATTCAGCAAGTACAGATAAAGTTGCTCTTTAATCTTCTGCTGACGCAAAACATCGCTTATCTCTTTTTCTTGCTCAGGAACCGATGCAATTCGGCGAGTTACCACATTCTCTTGCGCTCGGGCTTTAGCCACTTTTATCTCCATCGTTTTGCAATAATTTGTTACCGAGCGTATTATATTGTCACGCATTGTGGCAAGAGCTTTACCCTTTTCTATCATTACCGGATTGGCAGCACCCGACGTTGCAGCCATCTTTGAATATTCAAGGAATTCCTTGTTATAAGATTCTATCATGCTGTTAACGCCCATATCGGCGATTCCCGTATTTGCCGGAATAAGGTCATTCTCTTTCATCTTGCCTATATATTCCTTGACATATTGGGCAAGCGACAACTGCATTTCAGCCTCTGCCACATTCTCGGCATACTTGGAGCCTTCACCTACATACGCACCGGCAGCAGTCTGCAAGTCAGGCATTTTATTTGCCACTTTCAACCGTTCGATTTGAGTATCGATACCACCCAAATCCTTACTGATGGCATTTATTCGTTCCACAATGAAAGTTTCGGTAGCAAGTGCCACACGATTCTTGTCATTTATTACATCTTCATTATAGGCAATAATCAGGTTGTCAAGAACATCTTTACACATTCCGAAATTGCTTCCTGTGAAAGACAATTGCAATACCACGGCATCCTTGTCGGCTTTCTTCACTTCAAGTATTTTACAAAAAGAAACTGCTTGTCCATGTACGCTATTGACATTTACATAGACAGGTTCGTCTATCGAGCCGTCAGTGAAAAACGGTGTTTTAACAACCTTAACGTCTCCGAACTCGGTCTTCAGTATTTCTCCATAAACAGCTTTAGTCCATGAAATGCTGTCGGTTTCATACTCATACTCGGTTTCGCTTATAGGACATACGGTTATTTCCTTAGGTCTCTTGGTATATTTAATACTTGATTCAAGTTGCACTTCTATCGGATTCTTACCGTAGATATTAACTTTACGCAATCCTCGCTGAACGAAATATAAATTGTTTATGCGCAATTTCTCCACAACTTCATCCATAAGTTGGGTAGACTTCAGCACATAAATTTCATTCTCTACGGCATACCAATTGTTAGGCGAAGTGAATCCCAAATCCGAGAATACAGCGGCAGCACTGTTTCCACCCGCTCCATCGCTTGATTTTATCAAAATATACGCCGTAGAACTATAGGACTGCATCTTCGATTTGGCATATAACAATGCCAATGCCGCACACACTACAATAGACACGGCAAACCAAACCCAATGTTTTAAACACGCCGAGAAGAATTCACGCATAGATATTTCATTTCCCACTTCTCCGCTTTCTACCTGACTATTTTCAAACTCCTGCATTCCAAATAATTATTTTAATTAACCGGCAAGCATCATCGACATAACAGAGAGGTATTTTATATTCACACCACCTATCTGCCATCCAATAACACCATGCGGTAACGCATACTACCCTTATATTACTATATTATTCACAAAGATAGATATATTTTTATTATAACACAACCCAAACAACACAAAAAAGAGACGCAACCTTTGCTGCGTCTCTCTAAAATATCTGTCTTATTAAAAAAATCAATCGATTTCTTCGTCAGCCTCATAACCACCCATTTCACGGATAGCGTTCTTAAGCATAACATACTGCTGGAACAAGTGGTTTACCGGAACCTCATCCTGAGTATAGTCATGTTGCGGACTCTTCAAGAAGAAGCTCAAGAAACGCTGTGTTCCCCAACGTCCTGCACGTGCAGCAAGGTCACTCAACAATACCAAGTCAAGGCAAAGAGGAGCAGCCAAGATTGAGTCACGACATAGGAAGTTAATCTTGATTTGCATCGGGTAACCCATCCATCCGAAGATGTCGATGTTATCCCATCCTTCCTTATTGTCGTTGCGCGGCGGATAGTAATTGATACGCACCTTGTGGTAGTAGTCGGTATACAAATCCGGCTGTTCTTCCGGAACAAGAATTGATTCCAATGTAGAAAGTTTGGAAACTTCTTTAGTACGGAAGTTAGCAGGTTCATCAAGTACAAGACCGTCACGGTTACCCAAGATGTTGGTTGAGAACCATCCTGAAAGACCGAGCATACGTGTACCGATAATAGGAGCGAAACCTGACTTAACCAAAGTTTGTCCAGTCTTGAAGTCTTTACCTGCGATAGGCATTTTAGTCTTTTCTGCCATTTCCCACATTGCAGGAATATCAACTGTTGTATTAGGAGCACCCATAATGAATGGAGCGCCTTCAGCCAAAGCAGCGTAAGCATAGCACATTGAAGGTGCAATATTTTCCTTATCGTCAGCCTTCATAGCTGCCTCAAGGTCAGCCAATTTATAGTGAACTTTTTCGTTTACCGGAACATATACTTCGGTAGAAGCAGCCCAAAGCACAACAACGCGAGAAACACCGGTTTCCTTCTTGAAGTTGCGGATGTCTTCACGGATTTGCTCCATCATATCCCAACGATTTTTAACGTCTTTCACATTATCTCCTTCAAGACGCTTAGCATAGTTCTTGTCGAACGCAGCCTTCATAGGAACAATCTTAACCAATTCGTCCTTAACCGGTTCGATATCTTTTTCTTTCAACACTTCGCAATGTATAGCCGATTCATAGGCATTAGCAGGATAAACGTCCCATGCACCGAATACGATGTCGTCCAAAGAAGCCATAGGAACGATTTCGTTGTATTTAAGGTACTTCTTGTCAGCACCTCTTCCTACACGGATTTTGTCATATTGAGTCATTGAACCAACCGGCTTAGCCAAACCCTTGCGAGCCATCAACACACCGGTCATGAAAGTTGTGCTTACTGCACCAAGTCCGACTACCAATACGCCCAACTTGCCATCAGCTTTTTGCACATTACATTTTTCCATAATTTCTAATTTTATTATATTAGTTTTACATTATATTTCGCTTTCAATTCAAGAGCAAAAGAATTCATTCCGCCTTTCACACACAAGCGCAATTTCAATAACGCCTACCACTCTGTGTTTTCTTGTACCGCAAAACGCCGAAAAGTGGCAAACATCAATCAAAATTACCTATATTGTGAAGGAGACAAATCTCTTTTTGCACTCTACTTCTGAAAATCTGCGTAAAATTATTACGTATTTTCCAATTAGAAAAATTATTTAAAGATTTTCTTGCTATCAAATAAGTTAAAGACTGCAAACAAGGCTGTATTTTAGTAAAATAAACCAAAAACTAAGCATTCACACCCATATTTTAGTTAAAATTACAAAATACAACATTCGCATTTTTTCTCCCTTAATTGACCGTATTCAGATTATTTATGCTTTTTCATCAATCGTGTGGTTACACATAACATTTTATCCTTCAACTTCACGTTGCGGAATACAAAATATCGTTGCAAAAGAAGATTCCAGAACAAAGAGACCACAAGCGATACACCCAAACGCGCAATAGTGAAACGCACATCTTCCGACATACCCAATTCATCAAGCCACACCGATGCCACCAATAAGTCGGTGAGCCACTCTGTTCCATACACGTTAAAGAAAAAACTGCCGAGCCACACCAGCAAATACTTCACCGCTACCGAGCGATAACTGCAATCCTCAGCCTTAAAAGTCCATTTATAATTAATACAACAATTCACCACGCCGCCCGCTATAGCTCCTACGGCAGCGGCGTATTTTGCATCAAGCCCTATCCAAGCAAAGGAAATCAAGCTCATCAAGAAATCGGTCCACGCTGATATTTGCGACGACACCGATGCCTTGATTAAGATGAATATGCTTTTTCGTTTTCTGTTAATTAAACTTTTTAACCCTTCCATTTATATCTCCGACGACACTATGCGTATCAACGCTTCGACATGAATTCCTTAACCGACGCAAGAACACTTTTTGCTATATATGGGGCAGCCTCATTGCTACACGGAGCAAAACTCGGCCAGTCATTGAAGTCTATGATGGTGATTTTACCTTCAGGTGAAACAATGCAATCTCCGCCATACACCACAACATTCAATTCTTCGCAAGCCTCCCGACAATACGATTTCAGCAGTTCTTCATCAGGCTTGATGCCTTTCACCGGTGTCACCTCGGCACCATATCCTTGCATCACATGTCCGGTCTCAAACGGATAAAACCAATAAAAGAACGGTGTTCCTCTCACTCCGTAGAATTTTATCAAATCTCCGGCAAGATGTCTGTTGATAACGGCACGTTTTATTCCCCTATAGAAATATTCTTGCAAAACTTCTTGTGCCTCGTTACGATTTCGAGCATAGCTCACATCCTCCTTATGCTGCGAATGTCCGCCACATTTCACCCAACAATTATTCATGCCGGTGCGCTCAAGCATCTCCTTCACACTCTCATCAGTGTTCACTATTATACTTTCGGGATAAGGAATGCCGCTTCCAAGCAATATACGTGCCATACGCTCGCGGGTACAATTCTCTATGCCATAGCCGGAATTTATCACCAACTTACCGCTATCCTCAAGTTGTTGCAGTTTGGATATGGATTCCGAATCACGACACATGTTCAAAATCACATCCTCGGTTATTTCACACGACTTAAATTTTTCCTCACTATATACATTCACGACAAAACCGCGCTTGCGCAACTGTTCTGCCGTGGCATTGAATATAGCCGCATCGTTTCCTATATGATTGGGAGAATAAGCTCCCGCACGCATCACGCCTGCAATCTTCACTTCCGACATTCCCTTATATTTTATTATTCCTCAATGGGTATCCTCATCCTCCACCTTAGTCAAATCAAGCACAACATTATCGGCTCCTTTATTGACATACTGGCGACGTAGCGGGTTACTCGTCATTTCATTGTAGCGTTCTCTGTTGCGGTATATGTCTATAGCCTGATAAACAGCTTCCCGCAATGAAGATTCATCGGCAAGATTCTTGCCGGCTATATCATAGCCCGTACCGTGGTCGGGAGATGTGCGAACAAAAGGCAGACCGGCTGTATAGTTTACACCGTTTTCCATACCCATAGTCTTCAACGGAGCAAGCCCTTGGTCATGATACATGGCAAGTACTCCGTCGAAATGCTCATATTGGCAACTGCCGAAAAATCCATCGGCGGCATAAGGTCCGAAACATGATATTCTCCTGTCGTTAGCCTCTTCTATTGCAGGTATTATTACTTCCTGCTCTTCTTTACCCAACAAACCGCCGTCACCGGAATGAGGATTCAGCCCCAAAACGGCAATACGAGGATACACGATACCGAAATCGCGTTTTAGCGAATCACTGAACAATTCAAGTTTTTCCAACACAGCCTCTTTGGTTACAGCTCCCGGCACTTCCGAAATAGGCAGATGCGTTGTCACAAGAGCCACTTTCACGCGGTCATTGAACAATATCATAAGTGGTTTACACTCCTCACCCGCAGCTGCCGCCAAATATTCCGTATGTCCCGGGAAATTGAACCCTTCACCTTGAATTGTATTCTTATTTATCGGAGCAGTAACCAAAACGTCTATTTTACCTTCTTGCAAGTCGGCTACTGCACGTTCAAGCACTGCAAATGCCGCATCTCCGGCAGCCTTGGAGGGTTGTCCGAGTTCTATCTTCACCTCGTCCTTGATTACATCCACAAAGTTATTCATGTCATCCTTCACACCGCCGGCATCTTGCAGGACGTTGAAGTTAAGCCCCGGCATATCGAGAGCTTTTCTGTGATATGTCGCTATTTTAGCCGAGCCATACAGCACCGGCGTACAAAGTTCGGTCAATTGAGGACATGAAAGTGTTTTCAAAATCACTTCATATCCTATTCCGTTGGTGTCCCCGTGGGTTATTCCAACTCTTATTTTTCTATCGTCAGCCATTAATCAATTTTATAATATTCGGCGAATTTACGCATTTTTGCCTGATTTCGCTTTATTTCACTATAACTTTTTTAGCTTTATCCTCTCCAAGCACTATATAGACACCCTTTTCCAATGGCACTACGGTCTTCCCTGCCGACACTTGTGAGCCATAAACTTTCACCGCCTCCATCGAGTAGATTTCCACGTCCATTGACATAGGTGTGTCTATCATGATTCCACCGGCAACCGAATAAGCCATCCACTGCCATGTCTCCAATTGTTCAACTCCCGATGCTGTAACATAATCGCTGATAGCCACATCATCTATACATAAGCGTTTACCCGTATTCACCTCAAATTTTACTCTCACGTTTCCGACAGCATTCACCGTATAGGAATAATCCGTCATGCCGTCGTTTCCAATCGTTATCACAGGTGACGCTATTACACTCCAAGACACACCGCCGTCACTCGAATAGGATACTGCGACTTCGGCATCGGCATCATTAGAGAACGGACGGGCATAGAACGACAACGTTCCTATTCCGTTCGGCTTATCCTCTGCCATTTCAATATATCCGCCTTTTTTGATTCGGGCGCATTGCGTTCCGTGCATATAATCCTGCGCTGCAGTCGTTCCAAGGTACATCTGTCCTACTTTCCATGTACAAGCCGTTCCTTGTACGGTTCCGGTATAATAACTTGAACAACTCATTTCCTCAAAATCCTCAAGGAATGAACGCGGTGCAGCCACGTTTCCCGTCAAATCAAGTTCTTCTCCGTCCATACTCGGAGTGCTTAGCGACAGCACACCCTGATATGAGCCTTCTGCTGCAACGGCTTTCATTCTCACGAAGAACGTTTCACCTTCAGGGTCTATATCTCCTATAGATTGCGACCAGTTGGAATTATCCATACTCAACTCAAACTCGCCCGTAACCGAAACATTGATTTTCTCGGTGATATATTCGGTATATATACTCATTTCCTGTATAGCCGATGCCATATCGGGATATGCACTGAATTTCAGTCCTCCTTCAGGGACATTTGAGAATGCAAGAATGCGATGCGGTGAGGCTGTAGTCACTTTCACCATATTTGACACACGGTCATCGCAAGACAAGCGATAATAATACACGCTCTCATAATCAAGCCCTGTCACAGTGTATTTCTGCTCACTTGAAAGCACATCTACCGGATAACCTGCAACCACAGTAGTTCCGTCATCCTCATACAAGGTGAATTTATATGTCGCTCCGCCGTCGACATCGGTCCAATGAGCCGTGAATCCCTCAAAAGTCACATCAGTGGCATCTTGTGCCGGAATACCGTTCACACACTCACCTTTCACCGACACTTCAACGCCCACTTCCCCGTTATAGATTTCAAGCGTTGCAGTATGCACTCCTGTATCCTTGGGTGAATATGTCAAAGTCAACGATATTCCCGCTTTCGCATCTGCTACCGACACCTCGTCAGGCGTTACCGAGAAATTGGCGTTTTGCACTCTCACCGTCAATTCTTCGGTAATCCCGGTAGTCTGCAACGGAATATTTATCGATGTCGTTCTACCCTTTGACACCACACCGCAATCATACGTCTCGTTAGCATCGGGATTTATTATAATAGGATCAGAGGACGTACCTCCCGGCATCCACCCTTCACCGGTCTTTGTTCCCCACACGTATTCGGCAAGTTCGGGATGGTCGATAAACGGATTTCTGTTTCCCTGCCATTTATATACCACTTCATTTCTATTCGTTTCTTTTTGGCTCACGGGGTCTTCTCGATGCCATTTCATAAGAAGATTTACGCTCCATGCGCTGAAACACGGATAGCTGTTACCCGCAAGCTGCGCACTGTTCCATTCATCGATGTGGCTGTTATATGCCGCTGCCATATAGAAATAGGAACGGGCAAAATCACCCTTATATTGATCATCGGGTTCAAACACCGTTCCGCTATATCCCGAGAAAGTGGAAGTACCCAGACGCCCGAGAGCTTTCACTCCACCGTTTGAAGACACATAGCTGCCGTTGGCACACTCCCCGAAGGGATAATTGCTGCGCTGTCCGTTAACCTTTCCATCGGTGGGATAAAGATGAAAAGCATCGCTATACATAGGCGATTGGTCGTCAAACCAACTCTTAGGCATGGAATGCTCGCGGTTGTAACAATCACCTATACTTGTATAATTTCCGCACTGATTCTTCCCCGGCGTATATTTTGAAGTGGAATACATATCCCAAATATACCCTTCCGAAGTCACATCACTTTCGTAATACAAATCCCACAGGTCGCCATAACCCAAAGTAGTGTGTTCGCCTACAATATCTTCAAGGGCTGCAAGCAATGCGCCTTTGTTTTTGCCTTGCGCACCTGCATAATATCCGGTAGGAGCTGCCGCATACATAGTCAGCACCCCTATTACACATATAACCGTAAATATAGCTCTTTTCATCATAATATATTTCAACTCTTTATTACCTATTATTGAACATCACCCTTTATTCACCTTTCCGGCAAGCATGCCGCAAGCCGCCATAATATCCTCACCTCGGCTTCGCCGTATTGTGGCAAGCACACCCTTACGGTTGAGATAATCCCTGAAAGCCGTCATTCTCTGTTCGTCAGTTGTTTTCAGATTTACACCCGGAATAGCATGAAAGCGGATAAGATTCACACGCGACCCTGTTCCTGCAAGCAAGTCCACAAGAGCCTGAGCATGCACATCATCATCGTTAAGTCCGTTCCACATTATATATTCCACCGATAACCGTCGCTGGTGAGCGAAATCATAATTGCGAAGGCATTTCATTACCTCCCGCACAGGATAAGCCTTCTCCACAGGCATAAGCCCGAGTCTCTCTTCATGATAGGGTGAATGCACGCTTATCGCCACATGCACATGTGTTTCATCGAGAAGTCTGCGCAAAGTGTCGAGTTTGCCTATAGAAGACACCGTGATACGCTTAGGGCTCCACGCAAATCCCCATTTCTCGGTCATAATCATCAGCACTTTCTGCACCTCATCGAAATTATCCATCGGTTCACCCATTCCCATAAACACCACATTGGTGAGTGTATCGCTTTCAGGTACACTCAGCACCTGATTGACGATTTCCGCCGCCGAAAGATTACCATGAAAGCCCTGCTTGCCGGTCATACAGAATCGGCACCCCATCCTACATCCTTTCTGCGAAGAGATGCACAACGTGGCGCGGTCATCATCAGGAATATAAACACTTTCCACAGCAAGACCGTCGGCTGTGGTAAACAAGTACTTCACCGTACCGTCTACGCTACGCATGGCACTGCTTGGTTCACATCTGCCCACACAGAATGCAGCTGCCAATTTTTCTCGGTTGGCTTTCGACAAGTTTGTCATCTCCTCTATATCCGTCACCCGCTTTTCATACAGCCATTTGGCTATCTGTCCTGCCGAGAAACCCGGCATACCGAGTGAAAGTACGACCTCTTTCAACTGAGCCAAAGTCATTCCTATCAACGGTTTCTTCATACCCTTACATCCTTATTTTTTTGCGTCCCAAAGGTACTTATTTATCCTGACATAACAAAAAAATGGGGATGCGCCCTTGGCGGAACGCATCCCCTATCGGTTAAGTATTAAGATTCTACAGAACCTTAAAGACTTATCATTTTTTATAGAACCACTTTTGTGGTTTTGTTACCTTGCTTCTTGATGAAGATACCGTTTTCAGGATTAGCAACCTTCACACCCTGCAAGTTGTAGTACTCAACAGGAGCATTAGCATCAGCATCCACTTCTTCTATACCTGAAGCTGCCTTTGTACCGGTAAGAACAGAAGCTACCTTAGCAGGAGTTACAACGTCACGAACTTCACAAGGAACAGCATGAACGAAGTAACCATGTTTACGATTGATGCAATGCAAGTTACCTGCATAGTCGAATGACATTTGACAGATTTCTTGATCCTTAGTTGGGATAGAAGCCACATGAGTGAATGAAGGCACATTTTCATTCCATTCTACGTCGTAAACTTGGATTGATGCACTACCGTCAACAATCGCAAACTTAGTTTCGTCGGCAGAAAGTGCCATACCACCACCTTGACAACCGTCAAGAGTTTCAACCAAGTCAGCACTATTGAAGATTATATTTCCTTCTTCATCAATAACAATGAATGCAGGTACACCTGCTGTATTAGAGCCTGAATAACGAGTTTGTGAACAGAACACCACATTGTGCAATGCACTTCCGAGCATACCCGTATTAGTGTTCACAAGTTTAGCCGAAGCATCAGCAAGTTGAACAGGCTCTTTAGCACCCCATGTATCTTCAGCACCTATATCATAACGATAAAGTTTATTACCTCCATTTCCAGATGGAAGGTCTTCCACATAGATGAACATTTTGCGATCAGCACCTTCTCCGGTGAATGCAACACCTGTTGAACCACCACCTACGGCTACGCCGTCGATAGTCAACTTACCAGTTCCGTCATTTGTAGCACCTGCAAAGATATTATTGATAGCGGTAGGATTAGCAGGGTCGAAAATCCAAATACCCGGATAAGCATCACTCCAGTCGGTCAAATAGAACTTATCATTGTAAAGCGCACCGCGGAATGTAGAAGATGCGTTACTTGTATTAAATGAACCTGCCCAATATGGAGCACCTTCTTTCACTTGGTACATCGGATCAAGCAAGAACACACCTTTAGAGCGACCTACGCCAAGATAAGTAGTACCAAAATATTCACTTTCAGGATTTGTTTCTACTGCAACGCCACCGCGATAATAAGTAGAACCTGCACCCCAAGTATTCATTGTAGTAAGTATGTCTCCTGAAGCAATCTTCTTGTTTGCTACTGATACTGCCCAATTATAATCACCTTCCGCAAGTTGTGTCAAATCAACTTCATAAGAGTGAGCACCTGCTTGAAGAGCACCCATTTCGTAAACTACTTCTTCTGCTCCTTCTTCTACCGGAGTAAGAACAAGCGATACTTTGTGAGACTTGTCATTCAAGTTAAATGAAACAGTTGCTGTATTTTCTGCAACTGAGGCAGCAAGATTATAAGCATAAACACCGCTATAAACAGGTTGCTTAACTCCTGCTGTAGTAAACTTGGTTACATTTCCATCAGCTACCAAGAATAATTCTATTTCAGCACTCTTGGTGATACCTGAAAGTTCATCAAGTGTCAATGCCAATTCACCGTGAGCCGATGCATAAGCAGCTTCTACCGGTTCAGCAAGAGTTGCTCCTGCAAGAACGATTTCAGTTGCATTGGCAATACCTTCAGTGATATCAAACAATTTAACGCCTTCAACTTTACCTTCGGCATTAAGAGCCGGAACAGCCATCAAAGAATGTCCTGCATACTTGAAGTAAGAAGCATTGTTTGCTGCAACAGCAACTGTACCTTCAGCCATGTGTCCAAGTATTGTAGGTACACCTACATCAGTAGGATTAAGTTGGATTTCAAATGGCATTATTGTTTCTGAATCGAAAATGATTTGATCATCCGCATTTGGTGATAGAATCATATTAAATGTATCACCTGTATATTGTGTCTTCAAATAAGTACCATCTTGGTTATTTCTCATATATCCAAGGTATTGTCCTTCAGAAACAGCTGCAATAACAATTCTTGTACCACCGCCTGTAGATGAGCCGGAATAAATGAATTGACCATCGGCAAGAGTACCATTATACGTTATAGTTTCACCGGCGATACCATTACTCCAGTTACCGGCAAAGTTATTTGTCCACCATACTTGTGCTTCACCTTCAGGAAGTTTATCTTCACCGTTTTCCCACTTGTAAGCGGTTACATTGTTAGAACCACCGTATGCTTGGTTACACTTATTAATACCTACAAGTACGCCCTCAGCTGTAAGTGCAATATCAGATAGAGGAAGTATATCACCTATTGTTGCTGTTGTACCCAAGGTCTTAACCAAAGCATCGGTATTTACATCAAACAAATATACATACGGTTTGTTCTCTGCATCCACAGCAAGAACATACATATAGTCATCTCGAACAATTGTACGGCGTACTGTCTTACCTGCAACCGCTTCTGCAAGACCTGTTTTAGCTGTACCTGCAATATTGATTTCATCAGCAAGAGTAAAGCCTTTATCAGCAAGAGAGTCAGGATAGTTTACATAAACCACTGCAGCCGGAACATACGCTACGTTTTCAAGGAATGCAGTAGGATAAGCAGTAACAGCGGCCTTAACAGTTACAGGTATTGAAGTTGCAACTTCTTCAACTGCTTTATCGGTAGTCCATACCGAATCAGCCTTATAATCGGCATGAGAGAATTTCACTGTGTAATCGCCCGGTTCTACGTCACGGAATGCAAAAAGACCGTTGTAATTTACGTCGGTAGTATCCACAGCAACTTCTTCTTCACCCTTCATCAATTTTACGACCACTCCGTTAAGCGGCTTGTAAACATCGTATGTTCCAGCCTTAGGAGTATAAACTGCATCGGAGAATTTTTCGTGTTTATCGCGAACGATACCTACGATATCACCGGTCTTTTCTTTTTCCCAGCCGAAGTAATCGGCTACACCACGAGCATAGTCGACACCTTCAAGACGGCACATATCAAAGTTCATATAGCGGTGACGTGCAGGCTGATAAGTGTGGAAGTAACCTTCTACAAGATAACCGGAAACAGAGTGATTTAGAACACCAAGACCTTGGTATCCTATCTTACCCTTACCCGCAGCCACATCGGCAGCAGTCATGGTATAATCATAGTGAGACCATTGTGTGTGACGGTCAAGAATACGATGATTCCAACCGCAACGGCTCATTTCGATAGAAAGAGTTTTGTCATTACCTGTAAAATCATCATCGTAAGCGAAATACAAATAGTTTACAGTATTTCCATCTGTTGCTGCATTTGAGTGAATAGAGATAAACATATCGAAGTCGTTTGCTTCTACTTCGGCAGCAATAACAGAAAGAGTACGGTTAAAATCGTTCTTTTGGTCAGCAATTATATGCCCCCCCTCAGGGTCTTTTTCTGTACTGTAAGGATAAGGACCACACTTAACGTGACTCATCACAAGGTTTTGTGACAAGTCAAGAGCCGCACCTATACGATTAGGATTTTCGTTGGTTTGGTTCTTGGTCTTATCGAATGGCACACCATATTCATGAAGTTTTTCAAGCAATGCAAGACCTTTACGAAGGTTGGTGTTTGATTCAAAGAAATCGGTTGTATCAGGATCAGCAGTACTGATAGGATTGTGACCTATTGTAGCCATGTGGCGGTTGTTAGGTCCCCAAGAACCGTGACCCGGATTGATATAGATGCGTACATCTTCCTTAGCTACTTGAGCAGAAGCAACTGCTACACAAAGAGCCATAGCGGCTGTAGCAAAAATTTTTCTCATTTTCATAGCTCG
>X67_European_Roe__coassemble_114_pt1 | contig 19380 bp, 17 predicted proteins | sample X67_European_Roe__metabat2_low_PE_011 | metagenome-assembled genome bin X67_European_Roe
CATTAGGCTTATCATCGATATTCATTATTTCCTTTTTTTACTCTTCTCTTTACTCTTTTCTTTCTTCTTTTTATCCTTTTTCTTGGACTTACTGCGGCGGCTATCCATTATTTCACGAGATTTTTGTCGGCTTGTCTGTTTCTTTTCTTGTATTTGCAGCAATTTTGAGCGAGACTCGGTAATTGGAACTTTATCGATGCGGTGCGTACCGACCGGATTTTTTTCGTCTACAAGAACGAAATCAAGCTGTTTTTTTGTAAGATCGGCACGGGCTATCTGTATTGTTACTTTATCGCCGAGTTGATAACGGTGTCGGCTGTTTCGCCCTATCAGGCAATAGTTCTTCTCGTCAAACTCGTAATAATCACCTTCCAAATCGCGTATCGGCACAAGCCCTTCGCATTTATTGTCGTCAAGTTCCACATAAAAGCCCCATTCGGTTACGCCGGATATTATACCGTCGTACACATTACCCAGTCGTTCGCCAAGATATTCCACCTGCTTGTATTTGATAGATGCACGCTCGGCATTAGATGCAAGTTGCTCCATGCTGCTTGAGTGTTCGCATTCATCTTCAAGTTTTTCGGCATTAAATGCTCTTTTTCCGGCGATATAGCGATCCAAAAGACGGTGTACCATCATGTCGGGATAGCGTCGTATCGGTGATGTAAAATGGGTATAGAAGTCGAAAGCAAGTCCGTAATGCCCTATATTTACAGTGGTATATACTGCTTTTGCCATAGAACGTATAGCTAACATGGAAAGCAGATTTTCTTCAGGTCGGTTTTTTATCTGCTTCAGCATATTGTTGAGTGAGCGGTTGGTTTCAGTAGCTTTATCGGTGATTTTCAGTTTATATCCGAATCGACCTGCTATTTCGTGAAGATTTCCCATCTTGTCCTGATCGGGTTTGTCATGAACACGATAAACAAATGGTTTAGGTTTCTTTCTTCCTTCGGGTTTACCTATAAATTCAGCTACTTTTTTATTAGCTAACAGCATGAATTCCTCAATAAGTTTGTTTGCATCCTGCGAGCGCTTGAAATACACATCTACAGGACGCCCCGTTTCATCTATTTCAAAACGAACTTCAGTACGGTCGAAGTCCACAGAACCGTTTTCATACCTTGCTTGGCGCAAGAGCTTGGCAAGACGGTCGAGTGTGATGATTTCTTCTTTGAAATCGCCTTCACCGGTCTCTATCACCTTCTGGGCTTCTTCGTAGGTGAATCTACGGTCACTCTTAATGACTGTGTGGCAGATGTCGTATTTTATAACATTGGCGTCTTCATCCATTTCCAATATACATGAATAAGCCAGTTTTTCTTCGTTGGGGCGTAGTGAGCAGATGTCATTACATAACCTTTCGGGTAACATCGGAATTGTGCGATCTACAAGATATATTGAAGTGGCACGTTGCCGGGCTTCAATATCGATTATGCTGCCCGGCAAAACATAATGAGTAACATCGGCAATGTGAACACCCACTTCCCAATTGCCGTTTTTCAGTTTCCTGACAGACAAGGCATCGTCAAAATCCTTAGCGTCCTTCGGGTCGATAGTAAAGGTGGTTATATCTCGGAAATCCTTGCGTTGTGCTATTATTTCGGGGGTAATGCGTGCATCTATTTTCTCTGCTGCTTTTTCAACTGCTTCAGGATACCTGTACGGCAGACCGTATTCCGCCAAAATGGCATGGATTTCGGCGTTATTATCTCCTGTTGTACCCAAAATATCTACAATTTCGCCTATAGGAGTATTTGTATCTTCATGCCACTCTATAATACGAGCCGTTACTTTGTCACCGGATTTTGCACCATGAATCATATCTATAGGTATGACGATGTCGGATGCAAGGAATTTACTGTCGGTAATGATGTGGGCAAAATAACGGTCTATACGCAGTGTGCCTACAAATATTTGATTTTTGCGTTCTATTATGCGGGTAACAATAGCTTCCGGTTCATATCCCCAGCGCTTTGCGCTTATGTGAACTTCAACCTTGTCCCCATTCAAGGCATGCATGGAATTACGTTCGGCAACAAAAATACCGTCTTTGTTTTCGCTCTCATCTAAAATTACGGAATTTTTGCCGTTATTGCGGCGACAGAATATGCCGGTCGCAACATTTTGTTTTTTCTTAGGAGATTTGAATTTTCCCGGTGTCGTTTCGGTGAGAATACCGGAAGCAGCCAATTCCTCAAGTATTTTCGCTACCATTGGGAAGTCTACAGGTGTATTGATTCCTATTGCCGACGATACGTGCTTGTAGTTGTAGGGGATACCGTTCTCTCTATCAAAAAAATTCAGAATCCTGTCCCGGATAAGATCTTTAGTCAAACGACCGTTGTTCTTGTTTTTAGCCATACTAATCTAATTAAGTTGTTGTCACTACAAATATAACATTATTTTCAGTTGAAAACAGCATGTAAGCCATCTTTTTTTAAAATAAATCCGGCTACACATCTCGTGCCACCGGATTCCTAACCTATGATTCACTTATTTGTTGTTGCTTTTCTAATGTTGTTATAATTGTGTCTTTCGGGTATCGTATGAATTATTAATTTGTGCAAAGATACACTATATTTCTAAAAAATCAACCATTTTGCTTACAGCAATTAACTATTATTATACATTGGAATCATAAATTAAACAAACGAAAGCTTCGGTATGCCGTTAGATGACAAAATGAAAGTAACGAATGACTTTTTTAACAGGCTACAGAATTATTTGAAAAATAGTTGTAATTTTGTGCTGTTTTGTATAGCGTTGGTCATTTTTTAAGTCCCAATTGTTAACTGACGTGAAAAATAAGTATTTATAAATGGGATAATGAAATAAAAAAGGGGAATTCAATGGAAAATGAGTTAATTTATATCATATTACATTTTGTTGTATGTTTTGCATTCTTTCAGCTGATACAGCGCCCGATGTTTATGATTTATAATCGTTCGGCTAATTCGGAAAACATGACAATAAAGGATTTTTTTCAAATTTATCGTTATGGCTGCCGTTCCGATTTAATCGCTGCATCTTTTATGACGGCTTTCCCTGTGTTACTATTATGGCTGCACTCCCATTTTCCGAGGTTTGATACTTTCATGCCTTTGGTTTGTTATGATATGCTGTTGGCTATTGCGCTTGGACTTCTTACGGTTTCCGATACGGCATTATATAAATTCTGGAAATTTAAAATAGATTCATCGGTATTGGAGTATCTGCATTCTCCTAAAGGCGTTTTTGCCAGTGTGTCGGGATTATATGTGTTTATAGCGTTTTCTTCGGCGGGACTTGTGTCAGCATTGTTTTTCTGCGGTGTGGTGTGGTGCGCCCGGATATTTTCTCCGGGAAAGTCGGATTTAGTTCCCGGGATAATGGATCATGTGATTGTTTTTGTTTGCTTTCTGCTGATTGCCGGTTTGCTTTTTGCTGCTATCAGGGGTGTGGGAAGCAGACCGAATAATCCTTATGTATCATTTTTTTCAAAGAATCCGTATTATAACCACTGTGCGTTGAATCCATTATATAATATGATATATTCATTCACGGTGAAACAGGATAAGTATTACAAACAGTTCCAAATTTTTGATAAGGAAGAATGCCGAAAAAAGTTTGAACCGCTGTTCCCCTTGAATGGAAAACCGAAGTTGAAGTTACTTAATACGTCTCGTCCTAATGTACTGTTTATTGTATGGGAAAGCCTATGTTCCAAATACGTAGAATCTCTTGGCGGTACACCTGATGTGACACCGAATATTGAAAGGTTATCGAAAGAAGGTGCATTTTTCTCTCAATGTTATGCCGGGAGTTTCCGTACGGATAGAGGTCTTGTGTGTCTTCTGAGCGGATATTTGGGGTTACCTACTACAAGTGTGATGGCAAATATTAAAAAATTGCCTAATATGCCGGCTTTGCCACGCGTATTTAAAGATTTGGGTTATAAGACAATGGCTGTTCATGGAGGAGATTTGAGTATTCGACATAAAAGGGAATATTATTGGATTATTGGGCATGATGATTTGATGGCGCAAGAAGATTTTCCTAAAGATGCTCCTACCGGCAAATGGGGATGTCATGACGATTATGTTTTTTCTTGGTTGTATGATGATATCATCAAAAAAACTCAAAATAAAGAACAATGGTATACGACATTCCAAACTCTCAGCTCTCATGAAAATTGGAAAGTGCCATATAATAGATTGCCGCAAGATGAAGTTGCAAATTCTTTTGCCTATGTCGATGATAGTTTCGGCAAGTTTGTTGATAAATTGAAAGCAAGCCCTGCTTGGGACAATCTCTTGATTATATGTACGGGCGATCATGGGGTGAATTTGGAACAATCTGTAGAGCGTGCCGAGAATTCGCATTTACCGTTGTTGATGCTTGGTGGTGCAGTCGAGAAGGGTGTACAAATAGACACTTTGATGAGCCAATCCGACATAGCAGCAACCCTGCTTGGACAAATGGGGCTTCCTCATGAGGAATTTGTTTTCAGCCGCGATGTGTTGTCAGATACTTATACATATCCTTTTGCCTTTCATGCTTATTTCAATGGCTTTATCTTTAGAGACGAAACAGGAATTACCGATTATGATAATGACGCCGGAACTGCCATTACCGGTGCTGATGAACGCCGTGAGGAACTCGGGAAGGTGATTCTGCAGGAACTATATGGTGATTTAAGTAGAAGATAAATAGAGAAGTGTCTCCCCAAAGTTTATCATTAAACTTTTTTTTGGGGGGAACACTTCGTCTCAATAAGTACATATTTGTGATTCTTATACCTTTTCAAGGGCTTGCTCAATGTCGGCAATAAGATCATCTATATGTTCGGTGCCTATACTTAGGCGAATTGTTGACGGTGTGATATTCTGCTCTGCAAGTTCGTCGGGAGACATTTGGGAATGCGTGGTTGTGTAAGGGTGTATAACCAAACTCTTCACATCGGCAACATTGGCAAGGAGCGAGAAAATCTCCAAAGAGTCAATGAATTTCCATGCCTCTTCTTGACCGCCTCTTATTTCAAAAGTGAAAATACTGCCACCGTCATTAGGGAAATATTTTTTATAAAATTTATGATCGGGATGACTTTGCAATGACGGATGGTTGACTTTGATAACTTTCGGGTGTTTTGCCAAGAAATTCACTACCTCTATTGTGTTCTGTACGTGTCGTTCTACGCGTAGAGAAAGAGTTTCAAGACCTTGTATAAGAATCCATGCATTAAAAGGGCTTATCGTTGCTCCTGTGTCACGCAGAATTACCGCTCTTATTCTGGTTACAAATGCAGCCTCTCCTGCCACATCGGCAAAAACAGCTCCATGATAACTCGGATCCGGTTTGGCTATTGTCGGGAATTTATCGGCATTGCTTTTCCAATCAAATTTACCGGAGTCAATTATTAAACCTCCTAAACTGGAACCATGTCCGCCTATGAATTTGGTGGCAGAGTGAACCACTATGTCAGCTCCATGCTCGATGGGACGTATCAGAAAGGGAGTGCCGAACGTATTGTCTACTATTACCGGAATATTGTGACGGTGCGCTACCTCTGCCACCCCATCAATATTTGTAACGTCTGAATTCGGATTTCCGAAAGTTTCTACATATACGGCTTTTGTATTAGGCTTTATTGCTGCTTCCAGCGCATCAAGATCGTTTACTTTTACGATTGTGTTGGTTATGCCTTGATGGGCAAGCGTGTGCGTTATAAGGTTAAAAGAACCACCATATAGATTGTCGGCTGCAACGATATGGTCGCCCACACCAAGAATGTTCTGTAGAGCGTAAGTAGCCGCAGCAGCACCGCTGGCTACCGCAAGTGCGGCAACACCGCCTTCAAGAGCCGCAATACGTTTTTCCAATACGTCTTGTGTGGAATTGGTTAGTCTTCCGTAAATATTACCGGCATCCCTAAGACCGAAACGGTCAGCCGCATGTTGCGAGTTATGAAATACGTAAGAAGTTGTTTGGTAAATAGGAACAGCTCTCGAATCGGTTGTCGGATCAGCTTGTTCTTGTCCTACATGTAGCTGTAGAGTTTCGAAATGTAATTTTTTCTGTGTCATAGTTGTAAATTTTTTAAAATCTATTTATCGTTTTTCTGCCGACAAAATTATATTTGAAAGAAAAAACACACAAGAATATTTTATAATTTAGAAAATAACACTATATTTGCAAGTATAAAACGAAAAAGAATATACATACCCCGTAAATAACGGCAGGTGTATAGAAAAATGTTCTGAACAGATGGATACGCTTGATGCAATTGATTTAAAGATTTTACGCCAACTACAGCAAGACTCACGTCTGACGACTAAAGAGCTTGCAGCAAGGGTGAGTCTGTCGTCAACTCCGGTTTTTGAGCGTGTTCGCCGGCTTGAGCGGGAGGGCTATATACGAAGATATGTAGCCCTGCTCGATGCCGATAAATTGGATAAAGGTTTGTGTGTATTCTGTAACGTGAAGTTACGGCAGCATAATTGCAGTTTGGGTAGGGATTTCATGACGGAGATTCAGGATATAGAAGAAATAACCGAATGTTATAATATATCGGGCGAATATGATTATATGCTGAAGATTTATGTACGAAGTATGAAACATTATCAGGATTTCGTGTTGGATGTGCTTGGACAATTACCCAGCGTAGGCAGTATTCAAAGTAATTTTGTCATGGCAACAGTGAAACACACAACAGAGATTCCTATATAAATCCACTTAAATATTTTGCAAAAAGATTTTTTAAACGTTTCTATAAAGTGTACTTTGGAGTTACAGTTATAAAAATGAAACTTTTTTCGTAGATTTGCACCTATAATCAAAACTATACCTATGTGCAAATTTTATTCACTTATTCTGTTCTTTTTTATCTCCTTTAGTGCAGGAGCCCTTGTAATCCCAAAGGGTACTTTTTATTTTGATAACTCAAAGACAAAGTATAATGTCGTGAAGTTTGTTTATGGCAGTGATTCACGCAATGAAACCTATGTGGTATCCATGACCCTTGATGAGGGAGACAGATGGAAAGTGTCTTTTAGTGAAAAGGTGGAGGACATGTATCGCTATACGTTCGCTGCTACAGCATTGCCCGACGGCAAAATAGAAAACACGTTCAGTAATGTGAAAGAAGCTATAAGTAAAACGTATAATGAGTACCGCACCGCAACTACCGATGCCGCAATTCTTGTGGGAGGAATATTTGTACCGTCTTCGGGTGATAATTGGGCGCAAGGCAGTTGGCAAACCGTTTCCGGCTCGGCGACTTATTCAGGTACATTGCCGGTAATGTTCATTGAAACTGAGAACAGGGCAGAGATAATATCAAAAGAAGATTATATAAATGCCACATATTATATTGATAATATGGGTATGGATGAATATGAGGCAATAGGTACAAAAGATGCACCGTTTCCGCTTGAAATAAGAGGTAGGGGTAATTATACGTGGACAGGATTTGACAAAAAACCGTATCGAATAAAATTGGGCAGCAAAGCCAAACTGCTTGGAATGAAGAAAAGCAAGCATTTTGCCCTTTTGGCGCATGCCGATGATAGACTTGGATTTTTACGCAATGAGGTAGGTTTTGAATTGAGCCGGCGTATGGGCATGACATGGACACCTGCCACAGCTCCGATTGAAGTGGTTCTTAACGGGGATTATATAGGGCTTTATTTCCTTACGGAAACCATAAGGGTGGATGAAGACCGAGTGAATATTGTGGAACAGGCTGATGAAGAAACTGATTCCTATTCCATCACCGGAGGGTGGCTTATGGAAATAGACAACTATGAGGAGGAATTACAGGTGCGTATAACCGAAGGGAACGGTGCTGCCATACGCTTCACGTATAAAACCCCGGAATTATTGTCGGATGCACAGAAAGATTATCTTACCACTCAAGTGAATGCTATGGATGATGCTATTTATGCATCGGATAAAAGTTCTACCGAATGGGAACAGCTTATAGATATGAAGACACTTGCCGGATTCTATGTGGTTCAAGAGGTAATGGATAATACGGAGTCGTTTCATGGAAGTTGCTACTTGCATAAGGATATTGGAGAGGAGACCAAATGGAAATTCGGACCCGTGTGGGATTTTGGATGTACTTTTTACAGTTCCAGACAAGAATTTATATATGAAAACCCGCCTTATGGACAGACTTGGATAGGCGAAATAGCTAAATTCCCGCGTTTTCAGGCAAAAGTGTCGGAGATATGGAAATGGTTTAAAGGTAATAAATGCATCGGCTTGAATGAATTTATAGATGACTTTATCGACAGGATTAGTGTTGCATCAAAATATAATTATATGAGATGGAATGCCTATGGCAATGGAGATATTGAATATGCAGGTAATGAGTTCAAGAACAAACTCACGGCGCGTCTCGATTGGCTTGTCGAGCAATGGGGCGAGGGTGTTTCTTCTGTAGATCAAGTAACGAGTGAAACGGATTTTTCAGTTTCATATCAATCCGGCGTAATGACTGTTGCGTCAAGCGAAACAATAGAAACGATAGCTCTTTATGATCTTACGGGAAGGATTATAACAAGATTATCGCCACATTCTGCACGATGCGAGTTAAATTGCTCATCGGGCATATATATGGTGACGGCTGAGACTGACGATAATGTCATTCGGCGAAAAGTTGTTGTAAGATAATCTGCATTCAGCTTGTGTTTTAGAATAAATTTAATCAAGTTCCAAACAAAACCGTAATATTTTTAATAACTTCTTAATTAAGCATAGATTTCTCGTATTTATATCCCATTGAATATAGAGCGAGCGAAACGCCTAATAGAAAGAACTTGCGGGCAACCTTAGCAAATATAAGATAAGCCTGTTTTGTCCCGGGTTCTATGCCTTGGTGCGTTATTGCATTAAGGGCATATTCGGCACACTCCTGAATTGTGGATATCCATTTTTTAGCCTCCTTGGCTTCCTTCTCCTTAGACGATTCTTGATTTAACCCCATCATGGTTTCAAGCACATAGTCATCCATATAATCAAATCCTCGCTTGTTGCGTATCTCTACATATAAGTCCGGGATATCTTTTACATTGTCCCAACATGCGTCCCAGTATACGGCAGCACCTATCCCATAGTAGCATGCCCATGCAATGGCAACCATTGGGTAACGGGCAAATTCGGGAACAACGTCCGCCATATATTGCGGAGCACTTTCGCGCCATTTTTCCATCAGTTCCTCGATGTCATATAATTGTCTGTTTAACAATTGCCGATCGGTGCATATTTTCACCAAAGTCTTCTGAAGATTGGAGACAAACAATTCATCCCCGAAATTATTATTAAGCATATCTGTATCCTATTTTTAGAGGTTATTTTTATTTTATTTCGAGATTATTCTAAGCCGTATTTTGGGATGTTTTTTTCGTCAAATTGCGCAGATAACAGCATGCCATATCCAATCGGTTTGATGAAAAAGACAGGCAAAAAAGCCTTAAAGAATCCGAAATATGACCTAAGTAAAACTGTAATAAAATTTTCAAGAAAATTAAAAACAGCTACTCAAACACTTGCAAAATTACTGATAATTTCTCATTCAAAAAAGTCTAATACCAAAGAGCATACCTCTGAACGATAACACTAAACGCATGACTTACAAACAACAACTTCTATTCATTAGAAATAATAATATGCACTTATTGCAATTAATCCCACGGAAATAAATAATTGCCACATTATTCTACATAATAATTTACGACGCATTTTCAAGTCTCCTACAAGTTTGGTTCTTTGGCATAGGTTAATCACTCCCATTATCAATGTAACAACAGCCAGCCCTAATGAAATCAAAAACAACATTGGAGACAAATTAAATATCGTAGCCACACCTTGTATTATAAAACTCAGAAAATTAACATCTGTAATTCGTTCCATCCGATTTCTCATAATAATTAACGTAAAGATAATATATACAACAAAAAAATCTACTTACATAAAAAACAAATTGCCCATATTTTAATTCACTTTATGTAAGTAGATAATTATCACCATCTTACAAAATAATACAGCAAGACAATGCCTATAGACGTAATAGATTGATTTATAATACGCTTCAGACAACCAACTTTCAATTGTATATCAACTATTTTTTTCAAGACAAAACAATGATACACATTAACAAGTAACCCAACAAGCACTATCAGCATCGCAACAGTCGCCATTAATGTATTATTAAAATGGTATGCAACAACCAATATTATTAGGCACACTCCGTTTAGTTCCTCTATATAATCCAATCTATTTCTCATAAAAAATTCTTTTTACTAATTTAAATCATTCTCCCATGCAATGTATTCGATGCTATCGTTGACTGTAACTCTAAACTATATTTGACATCATTGATTTTTACATCATCTTTTGAACAAGAAACTGTAAAAAACGCTACTAATAATAAATATAAAAATTTCTTCATTTCGTTTTTGTTTTAATTAATAAATACCTTTAATTTAAAACACGTGCCTTTTATTGAATTCCACGATACAAAATTAGATACAGACTTATACAAAACAAAGAAATCGGCTCAAAATTATTATTACATACAATCACATATAGCACTATAAATCTGTCACTTACAACCCTTTTCCAAAAAATCTTATTACAAAATTAATTTTCACTAATATCAACACTATAAATATTGCAAAATTTCATTTTTACAACAAGCATTTGACGTTTCTATTCTCTTTTTCAATCGAAATTTTCTTGTGTTTATATTCACAACAGAAATACCTAAAATAAGGCTTATCAATTTTGACGAAAACCCAACTATATGATAACACACTTGTATATAATCCTCTTCTTCAAAATCAGGAATCTCTTCCCGCAATTTTATCATCACATCATCACAATATTTATTCACAAAAAGTTCCAATTCCAGCTGAGTTTTCTTTTGACGGAATCTCTCAATTATACCTTGAACTTCACGATACAATAATTTTTGCCCTTGAGACGTATTTTCCTTATCAAAGAATGAAGCTCCTATTAGGTTCAACGTTCTATTATTATCTTTTAATAAAATTCTTTTCAATTCGCTCATTTTTGAATTTTTATCATTCAATGATGCACGTAATTCATTAATTGCACCTAAATAAGAATCCAAATTATCTTTTTTCAGTTGTAGCTGTTCATATAAATTAAAGAGCAATAAGCCACATAATACTACAGCCACAACAATCCATATAGCTGTAGTTTTTTTATCGTTCTTAATGGTTTCATTATTATCTTTTATTTCATCTAACATATAATCATGTTGAGAAAGTAATATATTTGAAATATTTTGCTCTCGATTATATAAATTCGATATTTGTTCATTCAAGCACTTTTTATAATCAGGTTCACTTATACTTTCAGCCAAACTTTCAGCCTTTGAAAAATATGACAAGGATTTCACAAAATCACCTTTTTCAGATAAGAATTTTCCATAATAATAAAACGACAAAAACCTATCTTCAACAGTTCCATTTTTTTCATAATATTTCAGAGCAATAGAAATAATAGAGTCATTTTCAATCTTCATATTATTTTTATCCTGCACCTGCGTATAAAGTAATGCGTATCGAGCTTTACGTTCTTCATGTCGTGGCTCATCGGGATTTATCTTCATTAGAACCTTCCATGCAGAATCAGGAGAAACAACGAGCAATCGTTCCACCCCATCCATCTCTCTATCAAACTGCACTGCCCTATTACATCCGGACAAGACATATATCAATAGGATAGCACATGTAATATACACATATTCTTTTTTCATCCTTTCGTATATATACAAAGTTAATTCAAATATTTCATTCAGAAAAACCCATATAAAAAAATTGTCCGAGATTTTATACCCCGGACAATTTTATTTATCTTATATCGCTGAGATTAGTCAGAAACCTTTGCGCAAAGATATTCACGATTCAAGCGAGCGATATTGCTTAACTTGATGTTCTTAGGACATTCAGCGGCACAAGCACCGGTGTTGGTACAGTTTCCGAAACCAAGTTCGTCCATCTTAGCCACCATAGCCTTAACGCGAGCCTTAGCCTCAACTTGACCTTGAGGAAGAAGAGCGAATTGGCTCACCTTAGCCGAAACGAACAACATAGCCGAACCGTTCTTACATGCAGCTACACAAGCACCACAGCCGATACAAGAAGCCGAGTCCATAGCCTCATCTGCAGCCACCTTAGAGATAGGAAGCGCATTAGCATCTTGAGCACCGCCGCAGTTGAAAGATACATATCCACCGGCTTGCTGGATTTTATCGAATGCGTTACGGTCAACAATCAAGTCCTTGATTACAGGGAATGCAGCCGAACGCCAAGGCTCTACAGTGATTACTTCTCCTTCTTTGAAGCGACGCATATAAAGCTGACATGTGGTTGCACCTGTTGCAGGTCCGCGAGGATGTCCGTTCACATATAGAGAACACATACCGCAGATACCTTCACGACAATCGTGGTCGAACGCTACCGGTTCTTCTCCCTTTTCTACAAGCGTCTCATTAAGAATATCCAATGTTTCAAGGAAAGAAGTATCCGGAGTTGACTCTACTGAGTATTCAACAAACTTTCCTGAAGCCTTAGGATTTGCTTGACGCCAAACTTTCAAAATATATTTTGCCATTTTTAATCCTTTCTTTCCTTAAATGTTATGACTTATAGTTACGAGTTTGAACCTTGATTGCTTCATATTCAAGAGGTTCTTTGATAAGAGATGGAGCTGCGTTGTCGTCACCGGCATAGTTCCAGCAAGCTACATAGAAATAGTTTTCATCATCACGCTTAGCCTCTCCTTCTTCGGTCTGATACTCTTCACGGAAGTGACCGCCACAACTTTCGTTACGGTTTAGAGCATCGTATGCCACAAGTTCACCCATTGTGATAAAATCTCTCAAGCGGAATGCCTTATCAAGTTCAACGTTCATACCTTCCAATTCACCCGGAACGAACAGATTGGTTTCAAATTCCTTACGAAGAGCTTTAAGTTTGGTAAGAGCCTCTTCCAAAGATGCCTTTGTACGAGCCATACCCACATTATCCCACATGATGTTACCAAGTTCCTTGTGGATAGAATCAACAGAACGCTTACCCTTGATGTTCAATAGTGCCTTGTGTGCTTCAACACACTTCTTTTCTGCCTCAGCAAATTCAGGAGCATCGGTAGAGAAACGCGGAACTGTAATCTGATCGCTCAAGTAGTTCTGTATTGTATAAGGAAGCACGAAGTAACCATCGGCAAGACCTTGCATTAGAGCAGAAGCACCAAGACGGTTAGCACCATGATCAGAGAAGTTACATTCACCTATCGCAAACAATCCCTTAACAGAAGTCTGCAATTCATAGTCTACCCAGATACCACCCATAGTATAGTGAATAGCAGGATAAATCATCATCGGTTCTTCGTATGGAGATACATCGGTGATTTCTTCATACATATCGAATAGGTTGCCATAACGTTGAGCAACGACATCTTTTCCAAGACGATTGATAGCATCGCTGAAATCCAAGAATACAGCCTTACCTGAATCGTTCACACCAAATCCCTTATCACAACGTTCCTTAGCGGCACGAGACGCAACGTCACGAGGAACCAAGTTACCAAATGCCGGATAACGGCGTTCCAAATAGTAGTCACGGTCTTCTTCTGGAACTTGAGAACCCTTGATTTCGCCTTTTTGAAGTTTTTGTGCTGTTTCAAGTGACTTAGGAACCCAAATACGTCCGTCGTTACGAAGCGACTCACTCATAAGAGTAAGTTTAGACTGGTTACCACCACCCTTAACAGGAATACATGTAGGGTGAATCTGTACGTATGCAGGATTTGCAAAATACGCACCCTTACGGTAACAAGCTACAGCTGCACTACAGTTACAAGCCATCGCATTGGTTGATAGGAAATAAGCGTTACCATAACCGCCGGTAGCGATAACCACCGCATGAGCTGCAAAACGCTCAAATTTACCTGTAACAAGGTTCTTGGCGATAATACCGCGTGCGCGTCCGTCGATAAGCACTACATCGTGCATTTCATAACGATTGTAGCTCTTCACCTTGCCAAGTTGTATCTGGCGGTTAAGAGAAGAATATGCACCAAGAAGAAGTTGTTGTCCGGTTTGACCCTTAGCATAGAACGTACGACTCACTTGCGCACCACCAAATGAACGGTTATCAAGAAGACCGCCATATTCGCGAGCGAAAGGAACACCCTGAGCCACGCACTGGTCGATAATATCGTTTGACACCTCAGCAAGACGATACACATTAGCTTCGCGAGCACGGTAGTCACCACCCTTTACAGTGTCGTAGAACAGACGATAAACAGAGTCACCATCATTCTTATAGTTCTTAGCAGCATTTATACCACCTTGCGCAGCAATTGAGTGAGCGCGACGAGGTGAATCTTGAATACAGAAATTCAATACATTGAATCCCATTTCGGCAAGCGTAGACGCAGCAGAAGCACCGGCAAGACCGGTACCTACAACGATTACGTCAAGACGACGCTTATTAGCAGGATTCACAAGTTTTTGATGAGCCTTATAGTTAGTCCACTTCTCAGCAACAGGACCTTCTGGAATCTTTGAGTCTATTACAGGCTGAGCAGCTTTTTTTGTTTCTTCCATAATTGATTTAGAATTTTATAGTTAGACAATTATTTGCAACAGCCATAAGCCATGATTGTGAAGACGATAGCCTCAATTGCGAACAATGCGCAAACGATTGTAGCCCACCACCAAGAGATTGTTTTCCAGCGAGGAAGCCATACATTGTTGCTTGTACCCACCGACTGGAATGCGCTCCAAATACCATGTGTCAAATGAAACCAAAGAGCAGCAAACCCAATTAGATAGATAGGTAAAGTCCAAGGGCAGCTGAAAGCGGCAAAAATAGCCTCTTTTCCTCCAAGAATCTCTACAGCATAATTGCCGAAATACATTTCTTGCAATTCAGGAAGCTGCATTTTAGCCCAGAATTGCACTAAGTGCAATATCATAAAGCACAATACAAAGATACCGAGAGCAAGCATGTTTTGAGATGCCCATTCTACAGTAGCAGGACGCTTGCTTACTGCATAGCGGTCGTTTCCGCGAGCCTTACGGTTCTGGATTGTCAACCACAAAGCGTAAACAATGTGAAGCACTACACCGGCAGCAATTACTGCTGTTCCGGCCAAAGCATACCAATTCGCACCCAAGAAATGACAAATAGCCTCGTATGCATCCATTGACACAAGAGCCACCGCATTCATAAGCACGTGGAATGTAATGAATAGGATTAAGAAAAGCCCTGTCAAAGACATTACGACCTTTCTACCTACAGATGATTTGGTTAACCACATAGTAGTTCTGAATTTAATTATTAATTTGATTAGTTATTTCTTTAAAGTTTCAATTTATTCTACAAAAATAACCCTTATTCACCGTTTATGCAACTATTAACGAAAAAATTCTCCAATTTTTACACAAAACAAAAAGCGAAACAGAGACCACGCCTCTGTTTCGCTTTTTCTCACATTTGCCCTTGCAACAAATCAACTGTCTATATTTGCATAGGTTGCATTCTGCTCAATAAACTCACGACGCGGAGCAACATCCTCTCCCATCAACATGGAGAATATACGATCGCTTTCAGCCGCATCAGAGATGTGCACCTGCTTTAGGATACGATTTTCAGGATCCATTGTAGTATCCCATAATTGCTCGGCATTCATTTCTCCAAGACCTTTATAGCGTTGAACTTTCACCTGTTTTTCTTCTCCGTTGGCATAGCGCATAATGAATTGTTCACGCTGTTGCTCGTCCCAGCAATACTCTTCATGCGAACCTTTCGTACACTTATACAAAGGCGGCGTAGCAAGATAAAGATAACCGTTTTCAATAATAGGACGCATACGACGGAAGAAGAACGTCATAAGCAATGTTGCAATGTGCGCACCATCGACATCGGCATCGGTCATGATGATAATCTTATGATAACGCAACTTACTAAGATTAGCCTCCTTAGGGTCATCTTCAGTACCTATAGTCACGCCCAAAGCACGGAACAAGTTTACAATTTCCTCACTATCAAGAATTTTATGTTCCATAGCTTTTTCCACATTCAGAATTTTTCCGCGCAACGGCAGAATAGCTTGAAACATCCGATCACGCCCTTGCTTTGCAGTACCACCCGCAGAATCTCCCTCGACAAGGAACAATTCACATTCGTCAGGTACACGAGAAGAACAATCGGCAAGTTTACCCGGCAGACCGCCACCGGCCAACGGCGACTTTCTCTGCACTTTCATGCGCGCATTATAAGCTGCATGACGAGCCTTAGCTGCCAGCACCACCTTTTCCACAATGGCTTTAGCTTGATTAGGATGTTCCTCCAAGTAATTACCCAACGCCTCAGCTACAGCAGTTTGAACAGCACCGATAACCTCGGTATTACCCAATTTAGTCTTTGTTTGTCCTTCAAATTGCGGTTCAAGCACTTTAACCGACACAACGGCTGTCAACCCCTCACGGAAGTCATCACTCGCCACCTCCACTTTTTCTTTCTCAAGAATTTTGGAATCCTCGGCATATTTTTTCAGAGTGCTTGTCAAGCCGCGACGGAAACCGGTCAAATGCGTACCGCCCTCTATCGTATTAATATTGTTCACATAAGAATACACATTCTCATTGAATGTGGTGTTGTAGGTCATTGCTACCTCCACCGGAATACCCTGTTTCTCGATGTTTATATGAATAATATCATTTATCAAGTGTTCCTTATTGGAGTCTATATATTGAACGAAATCGTCAAGTCCTGTTTCCGAAAAGAAGACTTCCTTTTTCGCATTCCCCTCATCATCCTTTACACGCATATCGGTGAGAGTAAGTGTTATGCCCGCATTTAAGAAAGCGAGGTCACGCAAGCGTGTAGCCAAAGTATTGTAGTCATACACAGTCTCGGTGAAAATAGTATCGTCGGGATGGAAATAGATAGTTGTACCATGCTCTTCAGTCTCACCTATCACTTTCATATCGCTTGTGGGATGACCGCAACTATATTCCTGCATATACACCTTTCCGTCACGACGTACCTCGGCACGCAGATAGGTAGACAATGCGTTAACACAAGATACACCCACACCGTGAAGACCTCCCGACACCTTGTAAGAACCTTTATCGAACTTACCTCCGGCATGCAACACCGTAAGCACCACTTCCAGTGCCGGTTTATGCAGTTTCTCATGCATATCCACCGGAATACCGCGACCGTTATCCTCCACCTTTATGGAATTATCCTCCGTGATTGTAACCTCTATGTGCGACGCAAATCCTGCCAACGCTTCATCGATGGAGTTGTCCACCACTTCATACACCAAGTGATGTAAACCCTTGCTGCTGGTATCCCCGATATACATTGAGGGACGCTTACGCACCGCTTCAAGTCCTTCAAGCACTTGAATATTATCGGCGGTATAATTTTTTTCTTCTTCCAATAATTCTTCTTCCATAATTATATTTTCTTGTTTTTTCAGCACATTTCAACAAACAAAAATACTAAAAAATCCCGTTTCTACGAAATAAAAGGGTCTCATTTTCAAGACTATTTTTTTCTAAAATCGGTATCTTATAGGCTCACATGCCGTCAAACGCATTTTAAGGCTCATTACAGCCATTTGAACTATTCTACCGATAACAGGTCGACAGACCGACCATCAACGCCACACAAGCAAAAATTCTCACACAAAAAATCGGTGCAGATTCAAAAAAAATCCACACCGATTAAGCCCTAAATAGATGCTATCGCACCGCTATACACTCTATTTCCACAAGAGCGTTCTTCGGCAGCGTTTTCACCGCCACGGCAGAGCGAGCCGGAGCCACACCTTCAAAGAATAACGCATACACCTCATTCATAGCTGCAAAGTCAGCCATATCAGCAAGGAACACTGTGGTTTTCACTACATTATCCATAGTCATACCTGCCTCTGCCAGAATATTCTTCATATTAGTAAGCGATTGACGGGTCAATTCTTTTATACCTCCCTCGGCAAACTCTCCCGTTGCCGGATTCACAGGCAATTGTCCCGAAACAAACACCATGCCGTTAGCTTCTATCGCCTGACTGTAAGGTCCTATCGCAGCCGGCGCATTTGTAGTTGCAATTTGTTTCTTCATAATCTGTCTTAATCATTTATTTTATATAATTATTTTCTTTATAATTACTGTAGTTCTACACTTATAACTTTCTGCCTCACCACTCCATTCATAACACACTCGTTATAATATTTCGTCATATATCTTGTTCCGCTTTCAAGCTCTATCCAGTAATACCACCGGTCGGTAACCAAAGGGACAGATATATTTTCCAAGATTTGAGAATTTGCTCCGGCTTTTTCTGCCAAATCGGCTGCAACCGAAATCAACTGTTTTTCATCATATTTCGTATCCACAACCACATTTGCCAATGCCGCTAAATCAGAATTATCAAAACTACTTATTTCAACTTTTGATGTCACTTCCGCATCTATTTGAATATTAGGAGCCACAATTATGCTTTTCTTCAGATTTCCTTTATACTCCATTCCCGAAACCATTACAACACCATTCAGTTCAAACAGCGACAATACAGGCTCCATATCCTTATAGACCAACTCCTTGGACACAAGCATATTTCTCACTGAATTCAACATCTGCGACATCTTAGCCAAATCATTTTCCGTAGCCTCAGGATGTTCTTGTTTATACTTATTCAACTGTGCCTCTAACACAGCATCTACCATACCCGACGACTTTAATTGCTCCAGTACGTCGTCAATATTATATATAGCCTTTACCGACCCATAAAAATCCGTTTGCAATTCTATAGGAATAGTATCAGTTTTTTCTACTATCGATTTATAGCTTTCAGCCATACCGGTTTTATCCACTATCCTATCTTTAACCGAAGGATTACACCTGAATATCAAATCTCCGTTCTGTAACGTATCCACAAGGCTCAGCAGCACCATCTGCCGATTAGCCGAAATACAAACAGTATCACCATTACTTATCTCATACTCTGCTGAAAGAATTTCATACTTGGCATTATCTCCTAATCCCCAATTATTATAAATAGAGACAACACTATCTTTGGGATTCTGCGCCAAGGACATTGAAGCTCCGAACAACACCGTTAAAATCACTGCGAACAATATCTTCATAACAATTCAGTTTAAAATTTTCTCAAAACAAAGTCTAATGCTCTTACAAATATACTCACATTTTCGTTAAGAACAAAGACAAACGACAAAAAGGCACTAAGTCTTAAACTTAGCGCCTTTTTGTAGCCCATAGCAGAATCGAACTGCTCTTTCAAGAATGAAAATCTTGCGTCCTAACCGATAGACGAATGGGCC
>X67_European_Roe__coassemble_117_pt1 | contig 19200 bp, 15 predicted proteins | sample X67_European_Roe__metabat2_low_PE_011 | metagenome-assembled genome bin X67_European_Roe
CTTGCCACTCTCGTTTTTCCCGAAAGCGAGTGCAAAGTTAATACCTTTCTCCAAACAGGCAAAAATTTACATTGAGATATTTTGTTAAAAAACGCTAAAATCAACTTAACTGAATTTTCATGTTTCATCCATTTCCACCGTAACACCCTATATTTCTTATAAATACAGTTTAGTTAACATCAACACTCTTTTTTACGAAAATAATAATTATCTTTGTAATAAATTTATCAAACAACCATTAAACCATAAGAAATATGAGAAAATTCATTCTTTCTACAATACTTTTATTCTGCCTTAACCTAACATCAAGCGCTATTTCACCTATGAATATGCGTTTCCACTGCGAAAACGACACAATAAAAATCAACAATTTACTTGAAGAAGGCTTGCAAAGCAATATCGAAAAAGCAAACGAACTTGTCATTTTTTACGCCAAGAAACTACTCAACACACCCTACGTAGCGCACACGCTTGAAGGCGACAAAGAGCTACTCACCATAAACATCGATGAATTAGACTGCACTACATTTGTAGAAACACTCTATGCCCTCGTAAAAACCACACTATCACAACGCACTACATGGAGAGACTACGCCAACAATTTAGAGTCGGTAAGATACCGCAACGGCATAATGACCGACTACGCCTCACGACTACACTACATAAGCGACTGGATTGTCAATAACTCCGCAAGAGGCAACCTACAAGACGCTACCACAAACTTCAACAGCTGCAAATACATGATAAAAACCATCGACTACATGAGCAACCACAGAGATGCGTACCCATCATTGAAAGATAGTACCATATTCGAAAAAATACGCAACTTTGAAGTCGGATACCGTTCCCACAGATTCCCTTACATAAAAAAGGAAGCCATCAACTCAAAAGAGACAAAAGCAGAATTCAAGAGCGGTGACCTGATAGGAATGGTGACAAAAATAGAAGGTCTTGACATTTCCCATCTCGGCGTGGTACTAAAAGAAAACAACCGCCTTTATTTCATAAACGCCTCCATGAGCGGTAAAAAGGTCCAAATTGAGAAACAATCATTTGCCGAATATTTACGCGACATCAGGAGCTGTATCGGCATACGCGTATTCCGAATAACAGAATAACAAAAAAACGACAGTAACATTTAACGGCTTATCTACAAACCATATCGCCCAACCGCACCAAGCTCTTCCTCAATGCGAAGAAGACGGTTATACTTAGCGATACGCTCACCACGACTTGTCGAACCCGTTTTTATCTGACCAGCATTCACTGCCACCGCTATATCGGCAATCGTTGTATCATCAGTCTCACCACTTCGGTGCGACACAACCACCGAATACCGGTTTCGCTTTGCAAGTTCTACGGCGCGCAAAGCCTCAGTAAGTGTCCCTATCTGATTCACCTTAACAAGAATAGAATTACCACAACCAAGTTCGATACCCTTATTAAGATACTTCACATTAGTAACAAACAAATCATCACCAACCAACTGACATCTATCTCCAATCATTTCCGTAAGGATTTTCCAACCTTGCCAGTCATTTTGCGCCATTCCATCCTCAATAGAGTCTATGGGATATTTTTCCACAAGGTAACGTAAATAATGAGCCTGCTCCACTGATGTCATGGTCTTACCCGACTTTTCTTTCCATGTGTATTCATACATTCCACCCCTATAAAATTCCGAAGACGCACAATCAAGTGCAATAGTCACATCACGCCCCGGCTCGTAGCCGGCTTTCACTATAGCATCAACAATGACATTCAGAGCATCCTCCGTACTACCTAATTGCGGAGCAAAACCACCTTCGTCACCCACAGCGGTACTCAACCCACTATTCTTCAACAGCCCTTTAAGCGAATGAAAGACCTCTGTACCCATACGAAGTCCTTCCATAAAGCAATCTGCACCCACCGGACGCACCATAAATTCTTGAAATGCGATAGGTGCGCTACTATGCGCTCCGGCATTCAGAATATTCATCATAGGAACAGGAAGCACCGAGGCATCAGCTCCACCAATATACCTATACAACGGCATTCCATAATGAGCTGCAGCAGCTTTTGCCACAGCAAGCGACACGCCAAGTATAGCGTTTGCACCAAGACGAGACTTATTAGCAGTCCCATCAAGAGCCACCAAAGTCTCATCTATCAACCCCTGCTCACAAACGTGCATTCCGGTAACTACATCTGCAATCTCACCGTTAATATTCGAAATAGCCTTCAGTACCCCTTTTCCTCCAAAACGATGCACATCGCCATCACGCAACTCCACCGCTTCATTTTCTCCGGTAGACGCACCAGAAGGCACTGACGCACTCGCCACAAGTCCCGACTCCAATTTTACATCCACTTCCACAGTAGGATTTCCGCGAGAATCCAGAATTTCACGTCCTCTTATGTCTTTTATCTTCATAATACGTTCATTTATATCGTTTGTATAATTAAAACAACAATAAGCATTAATTGTTTTTCAAAGATAAAACACCCCAACCGAATTTACACAATCGTTTGCATTGTATTTATTTATAAATGTATAAACAAAAGCTATAAACATGAATTAAGAATCTGTTTAAAAATTCTTGTAATTTTACCACTTGTTTTACTTGAAACATGCAGATTCCAACGTTTCTTCTGAATATCATACAAGAAAAAGAGCCGACAAGAATATTCATCGGCTCTCTATAAGACGCCATACCAAAGGATGCGATGAAACTCCGATAAAACAGGTTTTGAGTGCTTCCATCTCTTTGTAATCCCCCGGTCATAACGACACCGGTTAACAGTTGGGGCCCGCCATTAACATGAAAGCTTGTCTCGGCATTTCAATATAATTTGAAGAGTAACCCAATCTACTTTGATATGGCTTTATTTTCAATAAATTATATTTATCTCCACAAGGAAACGCTTTCCCTGCTGCGCTAAGCGTATTGCAAATTTAATAACCGGTTTTGATATTTGCAAATATATAACAACAAAAAAGTCCCATTTGATGGGACTTTTTTGCTATTTAACACAAGTATAAATAAGCTTATGCGTTCTTAACTTTCTCTACGATAGCCTTGAATGCTTCAGGATTGTTCATTGCAAGATCTGCAAGGACTTTGCGGTTAATTTCAATACCTGCCTTATGAATCAAGCCCATCAGTTTAGAGTAAGAAAGGTCTTCAAAACGAGCAGCCGCATTAATTCTTTGAATCCAAAGAGCACGGAAGTTACGTTTTTTGTTCTTTCGGTCACGATAAGCATAAGTAAGACCCTTTTCCCAAGAGTTCTTGGCAACTGTCCACACGTTACGACGACAACCGTACTGACCTCTTGTTAGTTTTAAAATTCTTTTTCTACGAGCTCTTGAAGCTACGTGGTTTACTGATCTTGGCATTTTCTTAATTTTTTTTGAATGTTAGCGGCATCAATTGCTCTTTTATCTGCTAAGCACTCGGTTAATAAAAAATAAATAAATCTTAAATAAAATCTCAGAGAAATATTCCTCTTTGTGAATCTTACTTCAAGCAAAGCAACTTACGTACGTTTGCACTATCGGCAGCATCCACTAAAGTGAAATGACGAAGATTTCTTTTCTGCTTTTTAGTCTTCTTTGTCAAGATGTGACTTTTATAAGCATGCTTTCTCTTGATTTTTCCTGTTCCGGTAAGAACGAATCTTTTTTTAGCACCGGAATTAGTTTTAGCTTTTGGCATTTTTGTAATTTTTAAAACATTATACATATAAAAGAGCTTGGGCAACCCAAAAAGCCCAAGGCTCTCATTTTTTTACTTCTTTTTTGGAGTAAGCATGATTATCATTCGCTTTCCTTCAAGAACAGGCATTTGCTCCACCTTGCCATATTCTTCCAAGTCGTTGGCAAAACGCAATAAAAGCACTTCACCCTGCTCCTTGAAAAGTATCGAACGCCCTTTAAAGAATACATAAGCCTTAACTTTAGCACCTTCTTTAAGGAAACCTTGCGCATGCTTTAACTTAAAGTTATAATCATGGTCATCGGTCTGAGGTCCGAAACGAATTTCTTTCACTACCACCTTTGTTGACTTCGCCTTCTGCTCTTTCATGCGCTTGCGCTGCTGATACAAGAACTTCTGGTAGTCAAGTATTCTGCACACAGGAGGTTCGGCATTAGGAGAGATTTCAATAAGGTCAAGATCCATTTCATCAGCCAAGCGTAACGCTTCAGTGATAGAATACACGCCTTGCTCTACATTATCGCCCACCAAGCGCACTTCCTTTGCCCTTATCTGGTCGTTTATAGCGTGTTGATCCTTATTTTCCTTATCATTCTTTTTCTTTGCTACCTCTGCAGAAGGTCGCTGTACTGCAGGCTTTTTAGTGCCTGTCCATGATGGTTTTTTCTCCATTCAGTTATATTAAAAGTTTGTCATGTTCTCAATCTCCTGAGCAAAATCGCTTGCAAAGGTAGTAATTTTTTGCGAACCTTTATCACCTTCACCCTGTTTTCTTACAGAAATTTCATCATTTTGCGCTTCTTTTTCACCCACAATGAGCAAATACGGTATTTTTTTCAGCTCATTATCGCGAATCTTCTTGCCTATTTTCTCATTTCTGTCGTCAACAAAAGCTCTGATGTCCTTTTCTGCCAACTCACGCACTACTTTCAAAGCGTAATCGTTGTACTTTTCGCTGATAGGAAGAACAACCGCTTGATCAGGAGCAAGCCATAAAGGCAATTTTCCGGCGGTATGCTCAAGAAGCACAGCCACAAAACGCTCCATAGAGCCAAACGGAGCACGGTGAATCATTACCGGACGATGCTTTTGATTGTCGGCTCCGGTGTATTCCAATCCGAAACGCTCCGGTAAATTATAGTCTACCTGAATTGTACCTAATTGCCAACGGCGTCCGATTGCGTCTTTCACCATAAAGTCAAGTTTAGGTCCATAGAACGCAGCTTCGCCTTGTACAGCCTTAGCTTTCAAGCCTTTTTCCTCGCAAGCCTCTATGATAGCACGTTCCGACTTTTCCCAATTTTCATCACTTCCCACGTATTTCTGCTTGTTATTTGGGTCGCGAAGCGAAATTTGCGCCTCAAAATTCTCAAAATTCAAAGCCTTGAAGATATAGAAAATTATATCCATAACCTTCAAAAATTCGCCTTTCACCTGATCGGGTGTACAGAACAAGTGAGCATCATCTTGAGTAAATCCGCGTACTCGCGTCAATCCATGCAACTCACCACTCTGTTCATAACGATATACTGTACCGAACTCGGCAAATCGCAAAGGCAAATCCTTATAAGAGCGCGGAGATGTCTTGTAAATCTCACAGTGGTGAGGACAGTTCATCGGTTTCAAGAAATACTCTTCACCCTCTTCAGGCGTATGGATAGGTTGGAAAGAGTCCTTTCCGTATTTTGCGTAGTGCCCCGATGTCACATAAAGCATTTTGTTTCCTATATGCGGAGTGATTACTTGCAAATAGCCGTAACGACGTTGTATTTTTCTCAAGAATTGCTCCAAGCGGTCACGCAATGCAGCACCTTTGGGCAACCACAACGGCAGACCCTGTCCTACATTTGCCGAGAATGCAAACAATTCCATTTCCTTTCCGATCTTGCGATGGTCGCGCTTTTTCGCTTCTTCAAGTAAAGCAAGATATTCATCAAGAAGTTTTTTCTTAGGATAAGAAACTCCATAGATACGCACCATCTGCTTACGTGTTTCATCACCACGCCAATAAGCACCGGCAAGAGACATAATTTTCACCGCCTTGATAGCTCCAGTAGAAGGTAAGTGCGGACCGCGACATAGGTCGGTAAACGCTCCTTGTGTATATGTGGAAATTGTTCCGTCTTCCAAATCATTAATAAGCTCACACTTATAGGTTTCGCCACGTTCTCCGAACATCTTCAACGCATCAGCCTTACTGATGTCGGCACGTACCACAGCCTCATCCTTAGCCGCAAGCTCTGCCATTTTAGCCTCAATCTTTGGGAAATCGGCACTGGTTATCTGATTTTCTCCGGGATCAATATCATAATAGAAACCGTTTTCGACAGCCGGACCGATACCGAATTGCACACCTTTATACAATTCTTGCAACGCCTCGGCAAGTAAGTGTGCCGAAGTGTGCCAGAAAGCGTGCTTTCCTTCTGCATCTTCCCATTTAAACAACTTTATCTCACCATCACTACAAATTGGTCGTGAGATATCCCATTCTGCACCGTTAACTGTAGCAGCAAGCACTTCTTTCGCAAGGCGCGGACTGATGCTCTCTGCAATCTGATAGGGAGTGATACCGCTTTCATACTGCTTTACACTTCCGTCAGGAAAAGTAATGTTAATCATCTTTTTATTTCATTTTTTCGTGTGCCATACGAGCGGCACAACATTTCACATAAAATTCCAAGTTGCAAAGATAACAAATAGTCAAGAATTCAGTACCAAGGTATCAGAAGTTTTTTTTCACATAATAAAACTGAAACCACACTGAAGCTACACCACTTTGATATCATAACCTTCCAAAATAACCGAACAAACTGCTTAGTTCATACGGCGGAGCACACTGTAGGACGGAAGTATTCCGAGTTCGCCTGCCTTACTTAAATCACTCATGCCTTTTTCTTTGTTTCCGAGTTGAAGATATGCAAGCCCACGATTATAATACGCCTCTCCAAAATCAGTTTTCTCCGAAATCGCAGTTGTAAAACAACTTATAGCCGATGTCAAATTATTATTTTTCATATAAACACAACCTTTGTTATATAGGGCGTATACATTTTTAGGCGAGTACTCAAGCACCTTATCAAGATCGGCAATCACTTCGGTGTAAGCATTGGCATCTTGTCGAAGTCTCAACTTAGCTTCTTGCTCCGCCTTCAATTTATCTGTTGGACGCATATCTGTTGTGGCTCTTGACGCTTCTCTCAATTCCAACTGAAGGTATCTCGCATTAGCACGCACAAAATATGCCAAAGTAAAATTCCGGCGCATTGCTATGGCACGGTTTAAATCGGCTATTGCCGATTCAGGATTCTTCAACATCATAAAATCCAATGCTCGTCCCAAATAATCAATCGCTCTCGGTTGTGATGTAGCAAGCATTCCGTTATAATACTCAATAGAATTGAAATGTTTCTGTATTTGATCCTCATAAAGTCTCGGCATGCGATTTGTGAGTTGTAACACAAATTGCAACAAATGCGAAGAGTTGGCATCATCCACCTCTTTCATGTAATATGAGTTCTCTTTCACATCATTACCTTGCACATAATAAGACAATGCAAACATAGGTTCGTTATCTATCTTAACATTTCTATTCTGGATACGCCCTCTGGTCTTACTGTCATACTCAGGTTTCATGCTGTTGTCGTTCTCTACCGTAAGTAAAGTATTGAATCTGTTCTTAACAGCTTCCTCCGACTCAAACTGAGTACCATCTCCGGCGTCCTCTACTTCCGCATCCGGCACATCTTTTTCGGCAATCATATCAGGATCTCCACCGCTCTTGTTTTTCTCATATAATTCACGCGAACGGTTGTAGTCTCTTTCTCCACCCGCCACATCTCCGATGTGACGTTTACATTCACTTCGAGCAAACAATACCGACTGGAAATTAGGGTAAGTTTTCAACAACTCGTCATAATCTCCTATAGCTTTCCTGTACTGACCGGTTTTATGGTATAGCGTAGCACGGTTATAGCGTGCTTGTAAATGTTGCGGATCACTTTTCAACACATAAGAGAAATCCTCTATAGCCCTATTGTTCTCGCTTACTTCCATCCTCAACAAACCTCTGTTGTAATAAGCCGTTACATTAGTAGGCTCAAGATTCAGGGCATAATCATAATCAGCCATTGCGCCGAAATAGTCATCTAACTTATACTTCATGAAAGCCCTATTGATAAAATATCCGGCATAATGCGGTTCCAATTTTATAGCCTCATCCATATCGGCAAGAGCCCCTTCGGTATCATCATTGTAATGTAATTTTATTTCGGAACGCAAAACAAATGCATTAGGCTCATTCTTGTTAATGCTAATACATTTATCTACATCGGCAAGCGCACGTGCCGTATCTTTTTCGGCAAGATACAACTGAGCACGACCCAAATAAGCATTTTCAAACTTAGGGAACAACTTGATCAATTTATCATAAGTTTTCTCTGCCGACTCATACCGTTTCACTTCCACTTCACACACAGCCTTATTTATAAGGAAATATTTGTGTTCGGGGAGTTGTTTTAGCCCGGTTTCATAATCGGTTATGGCATCCTTGAATTTACGTTGCGTCTGTAATGCCACACCCCTTACCTGATAAGCGTCTATAATGAAAGGATTTCTCTCGATAGCCAAAGAACAATCCTCCTCGGCACCCTTATAATCACCAAGGTTAAGTTTAGCCACAGCACGAAAAAAATAAGGCTCGGCAAGATATGGTTTCATGCTTATGACTTGATTGAAATACTGAATAGACAGCACATAATCCTCAAAATACATAGCATTCCTACCTATTGTCATCACCTGCTCTGTATTTACTTGAGCAGCGGCATTAAAAGACAGAGCCGTAATCATAATGATTACTGCCGCCGCACACTCATATATCCGCTTAAATATTTTCATTTTTTAGAAAATTCGAAACAGCTTCTTATTAGTTCAATCGAACTTCTTACGGTTGAAGATAAAGTTTCTTCCAAGATATTTCTCTCTCACAATAGGGTTGGATGCCAATTCCTCCGAAGTTCCTTGGAATAATATTTTCCCTTCAAACAGCAAGTATGCACGATCGGTTATATTCAACGTTTCCGGAGCATTATGGTCGGTGATAAGTATTCCTATATTCTTGGTCTTCAGTTTATACACAATAGACTGTATATCTTCCACTGCAATAGGGTCTACACCTGCAAAAGGCTCATCAAGCATTATGAACTTAGGATTTATGGCAAGACAACGGGCGATTTCGGTACGACGACGTTCTCCACCCGATAACTGATCTCCCAAATTCTTGCGAACATGCTGCAAGTGGAATTCGTCAAGCAGACTTTCTAATTTTTCAGCTTGTTCTTCGGGTGTCATTGTACCCATTTCAAGTATCGTGCGGATATTATTCTCCACACTCAATTTGCGAAATACCGATGCCTCCTGTGCCAAATACCCAATACCGCATTTTGCACGCTTATACACCGGATATTTTGTAATATCCCGGTCATTCAGAAATATTTTGCCTTCATTAGGTGTCACAAGCCCTGTAGTCATATAGAATGTGGTCGTTTTGCCGGCCCCGTTAGGACCGAGCAACCCCACAATCTCACCTTGTTTTACATTTATCGACACATGGTTAACTACCGTGCGTTGACGGTATTTCTTAACCAGATTTTCTGTACGCAAAACCATCTGCCCGTCATCGACAAACACTTCATCATCTCGGGCTATATCAGAAACCTCCTCATCCCCTTCACGCTCTTTCCCTGAAAAGCGGTCAAGCAGGCTTCCTATAATAGGGAATTTTATCTTCATAATTTATCCAAGTTTTTTTATTTGGTCAACCGGCTCTTAATATAGTCGGTCAACAATCCTATTGCCACCTCATTATGTCCGCCTTGTGGAATTATCAAGTCAGCACATTTCTTTGCAGGCTCGATGTGCATGTTATGCATAGGTTTCAGCACTCGTTCATAGCGATCTATAACCATCTGAGGCGTTCTTCCTCGCTCTACGCAATCACGGTTTATCACCCTTATCAAGCGCTCATCGGCATCAGCATCAACAAACACCTTAATATTCATCATATCACGCATACGCTCATCAGAAAGCACCAATATACCTTCAACCAAAACCACTTCATGAGGTCCCATAGGAACGGTTTCGGGTTGACGTGTACATGTCAAATAAGAATAGGTAGGCATTTCAATAGTTTTCCCTGCGCTCAACTGCTTCAGATGACTAAGCAACAAGTCCCAGTCAAATGCAGCAGGCTCGTCGAAATTGATTTTCTGACGTTCTTCTACAGGCACATGACCGGAATCCTTATAGTAAGAATCCTGTGAGATTATACCAACCTCCCCTTGTGGAAGCCGTTCCATAATCTTCTTTACCACTGTTGTTTTTCCCGAGCCGGTACCTCCTGCAATTCCTATAATAAGCATAACATTTATTTTTCCACAAAATTAATGCTCTTCACCTATAATTCCAAAAATCAAACACATTTATTACAATTCTTAAAGACTTGCAACCACAGCATTATACTTAGTTATCGTCACAGCCTTTTTTATCAGTTTATAATTCTTGTGTCCTATCAAGTCCTCTAAATATTCCCAAAATATTTTCATCTTCATCAGCAAATGCGAATCACCCTGCAAAGTCTTTGAATAATGCTCATACATTCCTGAGTGCAGTTCCAGAACCAACCTTAACAATTCGTCAGCTCCCGGAGTTTTGCTCATAACATATTCGCTCGCCAATGAAGGATGCATAAGCATACCGCGTCCTATCATCACACCCATTAGATTAGGATAACGCTTCACGACATTGTCTATATCTTCTATAGTTCTCAACTCGCCATTAAAGATTATCGGCTTTTCACATCCTTCCATAAATTCCTCAAAGGTATTCATATCCAAGTCACCTTTATATTGTTGCACAGCAATACGGGGATGTACCGCAATATGTTTCAACCTTGTACCGTTCAATACCGGTAGCAGGCGTAAGCATTCCCGTGTATCGGTACAGCCCAGCCGCATTTTTATAGAGAAATCGACCTCCGGATTATCATTTATATAATAACTCAGTTTTTCAACATCTTCGGGGAAAGGCAACAGACCTGCACCGCGTCCCTTCTTTGTCTGCATAGGGAAAGGACATCCCATATTCACATCTATACGGTTATACCCCATTTCTCTGATAGCTGAAACAAGAAAATCCAATTCCTGCACATCCTTAACTATCACCTGCGGTATCAGTTTGCCGGTATTGTCATTTTCCGGCAGCAGGTCACGAATATCCTTTTTACGTAATTCTCCATGCTCCATTCTGACGAATGGAGTATAATAAGCATCCACACCGCCAAAAATTCTGTTATGTAAATTGCGATAAAAACAATCGGTATATCCCTGCAAAGGAGCAAAATGTATTTCCATCATAACTCTATATGGATTAATCTCTCACAAATGTAATAATTCTTTACCAACTATTATTCAAAGTCTTCTATCAAATGAATACTTTATATACAATGAAAGCGAGCCATTTTGACTCGCTTTCATCATAAATATTTTCAATTTTTATTTTTAAGTCCTCAAAGACCTTAAATTATTTTTCTTCAGGAGCTACACCCCATTGCTGTTGAGCAAGGCGACGATAGTTGTTGTAACGCCATTGAGCATTTTCCTTGGCAGCATTGAACAATTCTTCTGCTTCTTCAGGGTATTGCTTCATTACTGATGCGTAACGTACTTCACCTTTCAAGAATGGAAGGAAGTTATCCCAATTTGGCTCTTTGCTATCAAGAGTGAATGGGTTCTTTCCTTCTTTTTCAAGTTCAGGATTATAACGCCACAAGTGCCAGTATCCGCATTCCACAGCCTTAGCTTCTTCAGCTTGAGCTTTACCCATACCTGCCTTCAAACCGTGGTTGATACATGGAGCGTATGCGATGATGATTGAAGGACCATCGTATGCCTCAGCCTCACGGATTGCCTTCAACGTTTGAGCATTATCGGCACCCATCGCAACTTGAGCAGCATAAACATACCCATAAGTTGACGCTATCAGACCAAGATCTTTCTTGCGAACACGCTTACCGGCAGCGGCAAATTTGGCAATAGCTCCAAGAGGAGTAGCCTTGGAAGCCTGTCCACCTGTATTAGAATACACCTCGGTATCGATAACAAGAATATTTACATTCTTTCCCGATGCAAGCACATGGTCAAGACCACCGAAACCAATATCGTATGATGCACCGTCACCACCGATAATCCATTGAGAACGTTTAACAAGGTATTGTCCCAATTCCTTGATTTGCTTACAAAGAGGATTTTCACAATTTTCTACCAACGCCTTAATTTGGTCGGCAAGTTCGCGACTCTTAGCTCCATCCTCCTTGTTTTCAAGCCATGCTTGGAACAATGCCTTTGCTTCTTCGCCACAGCAATCGCATTTAGCTGCTTCTTCAACGATTGAAGTCAAGCGTTCGCGCATCTTATCGTATGCAAGCGTCATACCAAGACCAAACTCACAGAAGTCCTCAAACAATGAATTAGCCCATGCCGGACCTTGTCCCTTTTCGTTGGTTGTGTAAGGAGTAGATGGAACAGATGCAGAGTAGATAGAGCTACAACCGGTTGCATTCGCTACAATCTGACGGTCTCCGAACAACTGACTAATAAGTTTAACGTATGGAGTTTCACCACATCCCGAACATGCTCCGGAGAATTCAAACAGCGGAGTTGCAAACTGTGAATTTTTTACGTTTGCCTTAATATCAACCAACGATTGCTTACTCTTCACGTTTTCATAGCAATAATCCCACTTAGCTTGTTCAGCAAGTTCTCCGTCAAGAGGTTTCATTTCAAGAGCTTTTTCGCCTTTCTTGCCCGGACACACGTCAACACAGTTACCGCAACCAAGACAATCAAGAACGTCAACAGCCTGCACGAATTGCAAACCTTCAAAGCCCTTACCGATAGCTTTCAATGAAGTTTCTGCGGTATATGGAGAAGCAGCCAGTTCATCGGCGTTCAACAAGAACGGACGGATTGCAGCATGAGGACACACCAAAGCACATTTATTACATTGGATACAGGTTTCTGCATTCCACTTAGGCACAAATGCCGACACACCGCGCTTTTCATACTTAGATGTACCGTTTTCCCAAGTACCATCGGCATTATTCTTAAATGCAGATACAGGAAGAAGGTCTCCGTCCTGAGCATTGATAGGACGTACTATATCATTAATGAATGCAGGAGCATTATCTACAGCCTTATCTTCTACAGAAAGATTTGACCATGCAGGATCAACGGCAAGTGTGCTATACTCGCTACCGCGGTCTACTGCTTGATAGTTCTTGTTCACTATGTCTTCGCCTTTCTTTCCGTATGACTTAACGATGAACTTCTTCATTTGCTCAACAGCCAAGTCCACCGGAATTACTTCTGTTATACGGAAGAATGCAGATTGAAGAATCGTATTTGTACGATTGCCAAGACCTATTTCCTGTGCAATCTTTGTAGCATTGATATAGTAAACTGTGATATTGTTGTCAGCAAAATATTTCTTCACCTTATTCGGCAGATTCTTAGCCAATTCTTCACCTTCCCAAATTGTATTAAGAAGGAATGTACCGTTCTTTTGCAGACCGCGAGTCACATCATACATATTCAAATAAGCCTGAACGTGACAAGCCACAAAGTTAGGTGTAGTCACCAAATAGGTAGAACGAATAGGCTCGTCACCGAAACGCAAGTGAGAGCATGTGAAACCGCCCGACTTCTTGGAGTCGTAAGCAAAATATGCCTGACAATACTTATTGGTGTTGTCTCCTATAATCTTCACTGAGTTTTTGTTTGCACCCACAGTTCCATCGGCACCAAGCCCGAAGAACTTAGCCTGATACATGCCTGCACCGCCAACTGCGATTTCTTCTTTCAAAGGAAGAGAAAGGAATGTAACATCATCCTGAATACCTACCGTGAAATTATTCTTAGGCATAGGTAATGCCAAGTTTTCATATACCGACATAATTTGCGCCGGAGTAGTATCCTTTGAACCAAGACCATAGCGACCGCCCACAATCACAGGAGCGTTTTCCACACCATAGAAGCAATCCTTAACATCAAGATATAGAGGTTCGCCATTAGCACCCGGTTCTTTTGTGCGGTCAAGAACTGCGATACGTTTTGCAGTAGCAGGGACAGCTGCAAGGAAGTGTTTTGCCGAGAACGGACGATACAAGTGAACCGCTACAAGACCCACTTTCTCGCCTTGTGCTGTCAAATGGTCGATAGTCTCACGAATAGCTTCAGTAACCGAACCCATAGCGATGATTACACGGTCGGCATCAGGTGCTCCATAGTAGTCAAACAAGCCATATTTACGACCGGTGATTTCGCTAATTTTGTTCATATAATCTTCAACGATAGCAGGTACAGCATCGTAGTAATTATTGCAAGCTTCACGGTGTTGGAAGAACACATCGCCGTTTTCAGCAGTACCGCGAGTCACGGGAGCATCCGGATTCAATGCACGACGGCGGAACTCAGCAAGAGCTTCCTGATCCACCAACGGAGCTAAATCGTCATTATCAAGAGCTTCTATTTTTTGTATTTCGTGAGAAGTACGGAATCCGTCGAAGAAATTGACGAAAGGCACGCGCGACTTAATTGTAGCCAAGTGAGCTACACCTGCAAGATCCATCACCTCTTGAACCGAGCCTTCACATAACATAGCGAAACCGGTCTGACGAGTGGACATCACATCTTGGTGATCGCCGAAAATACATAGTGCATGAGATGCCAATGTTCTTGCTGACACATGGAATACGCATGGCAAGAACTCTCCGGCTATCTTATACATATTAGGTATCATCAACAACAGACCTTGTGATGCAGTAAATGTTGTGGTTAAAGCTCCTGCCTGCAACGAGCCGTGTACAGCTCCTGCCGCACCGCCTTCGCTTTGCATTTCTTGAACCATTACTGTTTCGCCAAAGATGTTTTTACGACCTGCCGCCGCCCATTCATCAACATATTCTGCCATTGTCGACGAAGGTGTGATAGGATAAATAGCAGCAACCTCGGTAAACATATAGCTTATGTGAGCTGCGGCTTGGTTACCATCACAAGTCAAGAATTTCTTTTCTCTACTCATAAATTGTTATCTTTAAAATAAAAATTTCCTCTTTTACAGGAACTTGTTGCCAATAAGCAAAACCCATTCCACATTAATTCTGCAAAGGTACTACTTTTCATTTTTTTCTCCAACAATAAAACACTTTTTTCAGTCCTTCTCACATCAGAAGCACCTCACGTTCAACCTCATTAGAGTTATTTAACACCTTCAAACGCGTTCTTTCCTTTTTCATTCTCCACTTCGGCATACGCCTGAATTCGAAGCAACATTTACACCCAACCCACCTTTTCACTCCGCCCATGACACAACATTAAAATCAAAAGACTTAGAAGTTGTTTTAATTTTATTTCGAGATTATTTCGAGATTATTTTAAGGAATATTTTGAATGTTCTTTTCTTCAAATCGCTAAGGCAATAGCGTGGCATGCCATATCCATACGGTTTGACGAAAAGACAATCCAAAGAGCCTTAAAGAGTCAGAAGCATAGCACAAGTAAATCTACAATAACATTTTCAAGAAAATTCAAAACAGCTTCTTATCTTTGCAGAAAAAAATCATGAAACAAAAAGATATACTTGGAGCATTGAAGGCTCACTACAGAATAGAGGAACTGAACAACATGCAGAAAGCGGTACTTTCTGCATCGGGAGAACAAGGAGACATAATCCTGCTATCCCCCACCGGTAGCGGAAAGACGATAGCTTTCCTTATTCCATTACTTAAAGCTCTTAAAGAACCGAGCGGCAATCTTCAAGCAGTAATCATCGCCCCATCAAGAGAATTAGTCATACAGATTGGCAAAGTAGCACGAGACATAGCCACAGGTCATAAGGTGACATGCTGTTACGGCGGACACAATGTACTCGACGAAAAACAATCGCTTTCGGTCACACCATCCATCATAGTCAGCACACCCGGACGCCTCCTCGATCATATCAACAGAGAACATATCGATGTACACTCCACTCGTTTATTGGTACTCGATGAATTTGACAAATCATTGGAATTAGGTTTTCAAGATGAAATGCGACGTATTCTCCGCCACATGCCTAACGTCAGCAAACGTTATCTCACATCAGCAACCGACATCGATGAGATACCTGACTTTGTACGCATATTCAATCCACACTGTATCGATTTCAAAAATGACAAAAAAGATCTCGACCGACGTACCGAGGTATTCAAGGTATTCTCCGATGACAAGGACAAATTGCAAGCTCTGCTCAAATTAATCCACAACGTACCATGTGGCAGAACCATTGTTTTCGCCAATTATCGCGATGCCGTAGAACGTATCTACCGATTCCTAAAAGACAACAAAATCCCGGCAGGAATTTACCACGGCGGACTGGAGCAAATCGACAGAGAGAAATCAATAGCAATGTTCAACAACGGCTCCTATACAATAATGGTCACTACCGACCTCGGTTCACGCGGGCTTGACATAGCCGAAGTAATGAACATTATCCATTATCACATTCCCACCTCAGAAGAAACCTATACACACCGCAACGGACGCACCGCACGCATGAATGCCGATGGCAACGTATATGTGCTTGTCAGTTCTGCCGACATTTTACCAACCTACATTTCATTCGACAAGGACTTTGAAATGAGCAAAACCATCGAGACCGAACTTTCCGCACCTTTCCGCACCCTGTATTTTCAGGCAGGAAAGAAGGAAAAAATTTCGCGTGGCGATATTTTAGGGTTCATAAGCAACAATGGAGGTATCGACGGCAAAGAAATCGGCACAATCGACCTTCACGATCATTATGCTTTAGTTGCAATTCCGGCAAACAAAGCACAAAGCGTTCTTGATAAAATCCGTTCACTTAAAATCAAAAATAAGCGAGTACGCATCACCCTTACCGAAATATAATACATATAACATAATATGTATTAGCAAAAATCGGGAAACCTCAGATAATGAGATTTCCCGATTTTTATTATTTGTATTGAGAATTAATTCAATGCACCTTCAAGAGCTGCGTTAGTCTTCTTACATGCTGCAACACTTGCATCAAATAGAGCCTTTTCATCAGCAGTAAGTTCGATTTCAACAACCTTTTCGATACCATCCTTACCAAGTATTACAGGAACTCCTACACACACATCGCTATGTCCGTATTCGCCTTCAAGCAATGCACTGCAAGGAAGAAGAAGTTTTTCGTTGTGAAGCACAGCCTTAACCACTTGAGCAGCTGCTGCTCCCGGAGCATACCATGCGCTTGTTCCAAGAAGACCTGTAAGAGTAGCACCGCCAACCATTGTATCAGCAGCAATCTTATCAAGAACATCTTTTTCCAACAAAGTGCTTACAGGCACACCGCGATAAGTAGCAAGACGTTTCATCGGAATCATTGTAGTGTCACCATGACCGCCGATTACCATACCGTCAACATCATTAACGTTAGCTCCAAGAGCTTGTGTCAAATAGTAACGGAAACGCGCGCTATCCAAAGCACCGCCCATACCGATGATACGATTCTTAGGAAGACCGCTTGTCTTATGAATCAAGTAAGTCATTGTATCCATCGGATTACTTACACACACGATGATAGCATTAGGAGAATGAGCTATTACGTTGCTTACCACACTCTTAACAATACCGGCATTAACTCCGATAAGTTCTTCACGTGTCATTCCCGGCTTGCGAGGAATACCTGAAGTAACAACAACCACATCAGAACCTGCTGTAGCAGCATAATCATTTGTAACACCCTTCAACACAGTATTCACCTTTAGGATATTAGCAGTTTGCATGATATCCATTGCTTTTCCTTCTGATACACCTTCTTTAATATCAAGAAGAACCACTTCATCTGCAATTTGGCTAAGCACCAAAACATTAGCAGCTGTTGCGCCCACATTACCGGCGCCAATGACTGTAACTTTTGACATAATAATTTATTTTAATCGTTATTTTAATTGTTTTCTTTTATAGTGTCACAAAGTTATGGATTTATTCATTATTATAGAAATTTTTCAAGATAATTATTTCATAAAATTTTCATCTTATATACAAAATCAACTATAAAAACGCAGAATCCATTGCCAATTAAAATATTTTTTGTACTTTTGCACGCCGATTATATCCAAATTATTAAGCACTTACGGACACAAGACAACTTTTGGCCGAGTTTAATTTTGTGTTATTAAGTAATTTAATTAACTATTAATCAGGAATTTAAAAAGTGGATACTTTAAGTTACAAGACAGTCTCAGTAAAAGCTGAGAACGCACAAAAAGAATGGGTAGTAATAGACGCTACCGACCAAGTTTTGGGACGCCTTTGTGCAAAGGTTGCCAAAATCGTTCGTGGTAAATACAAGCCATGCTACACTCCTCATGTGGATTGCGGAGACAATGTAATCATTATCAATGCTGACAAAGTAGCTCTAACAGGAAACAAGTGGAACGACCGCATTTACCTTTCTTATACAGGTTATCCGGGCGGACAACGTTCAGCTACACCTGCAATCTTGAAAAAGAAAGCAGAAACTTATAAGCTAAAGGCTGGTATCAACCCATTGTTCATCAAAGTTCTAAAAGGTATGTTGCCAAAGAATCGTCTTGGTGCGCAACTTATCAAGAACGTACACGTGTATAATGGCGCAGAGCACCCACATGCAGCTCAAAACCCTAAAGCAATTGATATCAACAAACTTAAATAAGATAGAGGAATATGGAACAAATTAATGCAGTAGGACGCCGTAAAGCGGCTATCGCTCGCGTATTCGTAAAAGAAGGTAAAGGCGAGATCACTATCAACAAACGCTCACTTGATACATATTTCCCATCTTCAATACTTCAATTCATCGTTAAGCAACCTCTTAACCTTCTTGATGTAGCAGGAAAATATGATATCAAAGTAAACTTGTGCGGTGGCGGTTACAAAGGACAAGCTGAAGCACTTCGTTTAGGCATCGCACGCGCATTGATAAAAATCAATGCCGACGACAAGGCTGCTCTTCGTGCAGCAGGATTCGTTACCCGTGACCCACGTGCTGTTGAACGTAAGAAACCGGGACAACCTAAAGCTCGTAAAAGATTCCAGTTCAGCAAGCGTTAATATTCATTATTATATTGCTGAAAACAGAATAACAGTGTTTAGTATCCAAATCATGCCGACCCCGCCAAAGGCTACGGCATGATTGAATTAAGTTGAATGTAAACAAACAAAAAAAAGAAAAATGGCAAATCCAACATTTGAACAATTACTTGAAGCAGGATGTCACTTCGGACACCTAAAACGTAAATGGAATCCTGCAATGGCTCCTTATATTTTCATGGAGCGCAATGGTATCCACATCATTGACCTATATAAAACAAGCGCAAAACTAGCTGAAGCTGCAGCAGCTCTTAAGAACATTGCAAAGC
>X67_European_Roe__coassemble_123_pt1 | contig 18826 bp, 18 predicted proteins | sample X67_European_Roe__metabat2_low_PE_011 | metagenome-assembled genome bin X67_European_Roe
TGCAGTCAAGCAGCTGTTCCGAGTCAACGTTTATCCATAGGAAATAGAATAATCGCACACCTATTAACAACGGAATTAAATATGTAAGAATCTTGCGGAGCATAAGAATTTTTGTACCTTTGTATTTTGCAAAGATAGGGGATTTTATCCGTTTTGTGCAATATCGGGGGCATTTTCATTCCGGATAAAAAAGAAAAATGCTGAAAATCTTAAAAAAACGTTACGTTTATGCAGCAAGTAAAGGCAAAGAAAAATTTAGGGCAGCACTTCCTCACCGATTTATCGGTAGCGCAGAAAATAGCTGATACTCTTATGGATTATCGTGGCATGCCGGTATTGGAGATAGGTCCCGGGATGGGGGTGCTTACGCAATACCTGATAGCCGACGGTCATGATTTGAAAGTTATAGAACTTGACCGGGAGAGTGTGGAGTATCTTGAAGAGCACTATCCTGAATTGGAGGGGCGTATTATTGCGGCTGACTTTCTGAAAATCGACCATGGCAAGTTGTTTGATGGTGGTAATTTCTGTGTGATAGGTAATTATCCGTATAATATCTCATCTCAAATATTGTTTAAGGTACTCGACCATAAAGATAATATCCCTTGCTGTAGCGGAATGTTCCAGCGCGAGGTGGCTCAACGTGTGGCTGCTTTACCCGGCTCTAAGACTTATGGTATTCTGTCGGTTTTGTTGCAGGCATGGTATGATATAGAATATTTGTTTACAGTACCGGAACATGTGTTTAATCCGCCACCCAAGGTGAAAAGCGGAGTGATAAAACTCACACGTAACAACGTGACTGATTTGGGATGTGATGAAAAGTTGTTTAAAACCGTGGTGAAGACCTCTTTCGGTCAGCGTCGTAAGACATTGCGAAATTCTTTGCGAGGTATGACGAATAATCAAGAGGTGCTGAACCTGCCTGTTTTCGGTATGCGCCCTGAGCAGTTGAGCGTATCTCAATTTGTAGAATTAACTAATGTGATTGAATCCAACCGGGTAGAAAAATAAAGAGGATAAGGCGTTATGAAGGAATATACTAAAGAGTTCATGGATGACTTGCGGGAGATTATCGCAAGGAAGGATGTTGAGTTAGGACGCAAACTTTTAAAAGATTTGCACCCTGCAGATATTGCTGAACTTTTTGAGGAGTTGGATGTCGAGGATGAAGAATTCTTTGAGAGCCTTCTTGATGAAGAAGTGGCAGCAGAAGTGCTTATGGAGATGGATGAAGATGACCGTCGCCGTCAGTTGGAGCAGATGCCTGTCAAAGAAATTGCTGAAACTCTGGAACTTCTTGATACCGATGATGCTGTAGACCTTCTGCAAGAACTTGACGAAGAGGAACGAGACGAGATTATCTCTCATATCGAAGACGTGGAACAAGCAGGAGATATTATCGACCTGTTGAAATATGACGATGATACAGCCGGTGGTCTTATGGGTACCGAGATGATTGTCGTTAATGAAAATTGGAGTATGCAGGAGTGCGTGAAAGAAATGCGCACGCAGGCGGAGGCTGAAGGTATGGACGAAATCTACAATGTATATGTTGTGGATGATGACAACCGCCTGAAAGGTGTATTTCCACTTCAAAAGATGATTACTCACCCGTCGGTGTCTAAAATCAAGCATGTGATGGAAGATGACCCTATTGTGGTGAAGACCGACACTCCTATAGAAGAAGTTGCACTCGATTTCGAGAAGTATAACCTTGTGGCGATGCCTGTAGTGGACTCTATAGGCAGGCTTGTAGGACGCATCACGGTGGACGACGTTATGGATACTGTGCGTGAGCAGAGCGAACGTGATTATCAGTTGGCATCAGGTATATCGCAAGATGTTGAGAGTGATGACAGTATCATGACACAAACCAAGGCTCGCCTTCCGTGGCTGTTGATAGGTATTTTCGGCGGAATAGCCAATTCATGGATTCTCGGCGGATTTGAAAAGGGGTTTGCCACCAATCCGGCGATGGCGTTATTCATTCCGCTTATCGGAGGTACCGGCGGTAATGTGGGTACGCAATCTTCGGCTATCGTGGTACAGGGTCTTGCCAACGGCAGTTTGGATATAAAGAATTCCGGAAAATTGTTGCTGAAAGAATTCAGTATAGCTATGCTTAATGCGTTGGTAATTTCGTTGATGGTGTATATTTACAGGTTGATAAGCGGGGAAAGTCCGTTGGATGTGGTTACGATGGCTGTTACACTGTCTTTGTTTGCAGTCGTGCTGTTCGCATCGGTATTCGGTTCGTTTGTTCCGTTGATGTTAGAACGCTTTAAGATTGACCCGGCACTTGCCACAGGACCTTTTATCACCATTACGAGTGATATCGTAGGTATGTTGATTTATATGGTAGTAAGTTCATCTCTTATAAGTGCATTCGGAGGATGAAATTTAAGAAGTGTATATTGGTGATACTATTGTTGATGTCGGCATTGTTTATGGATGCTGAAAGACTTTCCGGCTCATGGAACGGAAGATTACATTTGGGTTTGCAGTCTTTAAGTCTTGTATTCAATGTTGAAGGAGATAGCTGCACGATGGATTCGCCTGATCAAGCAGCGTTCGGCATTCCTGCGAAACTTGAACTTTGTACCGCCGATTCACTTATCGTGAAAGTTCCTGAATTGGATGTTTCGTTTGAGGGAGAACTTGTCGGAGGCCGTATTGAGGGAATGTTTCACCAGAAAGGTTTTAGCAGTGTTCTTGTGTTGAAACGAGGGCGACCGGTGTACAAGCGCACACAAGATCCGCAACCTCCATTTCCGTATGAAACCGAAGAAGTAACTTTTGTTAATCCCGGTGATAGCGCTGTGTTAAGCGGAACGTTGTCATATCCGGTCGATTATCAAGAAGGTAAAACTCCTGTTGTGCTTATGGTTACAGGTAGCGGTCGGCAGAATAGGGACGAGGAGATACTTTATCATCGACCGTTTGCGGTAATCGCTCATCATCTTGCCTTGAATGGCATAGCTTCTTTAAGATATGACGATAGGGGGAAGGATAAGTCAACCGGTAATTTCAAAAATGCTACTACCGAAACATTTGCCGATGATGCGGCTGCCGGATTGGTCTTTTTGCGCAATATCGGTAAATTCGGTAAGGTGGGTTTGTTGGGACATAGCGAAGGTGGAACGATTGCGTTTATTCTTGCCGGTAGAGGAAAAACCGATTTTATTGTGAGCCTTGCCGGTGCAGCCTTGCGCGGCGATAAAATCCTTGTGGGGCAGAATCGTCCTATTATGTTGTCGCAAGGCGTTCCGGAGCGTATGGTCGATGATTACTGCCGGGCATTGGAGAAAATGTATGAATATAAGATAGCATACGGCTCGTCTGCCATCGTATATGCCGATATGGCTGTGGCAATGGCAATAAGCGAAACTAAAGCCGATCTGCCTGAAGACTTACGTTCAATGCTTGTTAATCTAATGAAAACTGAATCGCCGTGGTTCAATTATTTTATATCCTACGACCCTATAGATGACATAAGGCGGATAAAATGTCCTTTAATGGCTGTGAACGGTTCGCTTGACACACAAGTGTTGTCAACTCCCAACCTATCGGTGATTCGGGATAATTTACGATGGAAAGATTGTGATGTGGTTAGGGAATATGAAGGGTTGAATCATCTCTTTCAACATGCGGTGAAGGGTACGTTGAAGGAATATCTTTATATAGAAGAAACCGTCTCGCCCGAAGTTCTTTCGGATATTGCCGCATTTATTAATGCCGTTACACGATAGCGTTGTTGCAACAAATCGTTTCTTGAGAATTTCTTGCTATCAAGAGAAAGCGTTTTTTCGGTTCTGATAGTCTCACATATAACATTTTTCACTATCTTTGCAACGGATACGGCGGCTAAAGCGTTGGTTGTGGTATCCGTACATATTAATGAAAGGTGTTATTGAAATTTTGTCTTCTGTTATCAAACTTGGTCGTTTGTAAATTCCACGAAGATAAGGTTGGCAATGGCACCTGCATTGGTTGCTTATATCCAAGCCGCTGTTAGTGGCAATATATATGGCAATATCGGTGTGGGGCTATTGTTTTATCTGTGGAATAGGTAGACCAAGACCTGATAATAAGATAAAACAGAGATACAATCTCCACACTTTTTTGTGCTTATATTTAATCTGTTTCATTGGGAGATGAGAAACACAAAAAACATTTTCAAACATGAAACATCTATTGGTTTTATTGATGCTCACATGTGCTGTCAACTTATTTGCACAGGACGTAATTGTGAAGAAAAACGGGTCGACTGTGATTTGTCGCGTAATTGAAGTGAACACATCTGAGGTGGTCTACAAGAAATGGAAAGACCCGAACGGCGGTAATTACATCTTAAATCGCAATGACATTAAGTCCATCAACTATGAGAATGGTAGAAAAGAGGAGGTTTCAGCTTCTTCTCTGAATGAATTTGCCCCGGGTAATCAGAATTCAGGCGAACAATCGTTAAATGACATTGCTTTAATGAAACTCGACCAAGGAACTCGCGACTATGCTGCTAAAGCGAAAAAGTTAAAAATAATAGGTTGGGTAGGTGGTGCTGCTTTGGTTGCAGGTGGTGCCATTTGTGCTATTTTGCAGTGCGGCTATGATTTTTTTGCAGATGAGTCTAAATTTGGTTATGCTTCGGTTGCACTTGGCGTTGCCGGTGTGGCTTGGACCACGGGTTTCCTTGTTGCCTCTAATCGCTATCGGAAAATGGCAAAATCATATATAGTGAACAGTCCTCTGTTGCAAAATGAATTTTCTTTCAATAACGGTTCATCACTTGTGTGCAGTGCCGACCTGCTGAAAGACAACCTGCGACGCAATCACACGTTTGGCGTTGGTTTACGTTATAATTTTTAATACCGGCAGACTATGAGAATAATACTTTTCAAGATGTGTGCGCTGCTGATACCGGCACTGCTTGCATGTTCGTGCAGCTTGACCAAGAGCGGTACTCGCACATCAAATGCGTATCAAACTCCCCAAACGCATATCGACAGTTTCAACGACTATGACTTGGATGTATCCCCTGAGGGAATAACTTATACAATCGACATATCTACACCTGAAGGCAGGACAAAATTGAAAGGCTTGTCGCTGCGTGAGGCAGAGGAGTTGGCATTGACTGAAGCCGTAATTAAATATAACTGCGCATTACTTGTAAATCCGCAATACACCAATCTGAAGAAAGGTAACAGGGTGTTGCGTATCACTGTATTCGGATTCCCTGCAAGGTTTAAAAACTCGGATGCAAAGGGGAAGATAAATTACAGCAAAAGAGTCAATAATGTGATAATTAATTGATGCATGGCTTGGTTGTCGGTTTGGCATCTCATCTTTTTATCTCATAAGTTGTTTTGGGGGCAAAAATACTCTTGAAATAAGAGTCCGAAACTTGTCCCAAGTAGAACTGTAATAAAAATTTCAAGAAAATTTTAAACTGATTCTAAAATTAAAACAACTTTTCCGGAGGCGGCTTGTTCCATTTATAAGGGACGAGCCGCCGGCTGTTTATGAACTTTTTGAGACGTGTCATTGTTTTAATAGGAGTGTGACAAAATGGCAAATGTGCGCTTTTGGCACGCAATATGCTATTATCCTTTCGTAGAAAGAATCAATTAACAACAAATAAATATAGAAGATTATGAACATCAAACCATTATCAGACAGAGTGCTAATCACACCTGCTGAAGCAGAAGAAGTAACAGTGGGCGGAATCATTATCCCGGATTCAGCTAAAGAAAAGCCTCTAAAAGGGACTGTAACAGCCGTTGGAACAGGAAGTAAAGATGAGGAAATGGTAGTGAAGGTGGGTGACACCGTGCTATATGGCAAATATTCAGGTACAGAACTTGAGGTGGAAGGCGTAAAATACCTGATGATGCGCCAAAGCGACATTCTTGCTATCGTGGAAAAATAAACGTTAATCTTTTAAAATCATTACAATCATGGCTAAAGAAATTAAATTCAATATTCAGGCTCGCGAAGAGCTGAAGAAAGGCGTTGACGCTCTTGCTGACGCAGTGAAAGTGACACTTGGTCCTAAAGGACGCAATGTTATCATAGAAAAGAAGTTTGGTGCTCCTCACATCACCAAGGACGGTGTGAGCGTGGCTAAGGAAGTGGAACTTGAGGATAAGTTCCAGAATATGGGCGCTCAGCTTGTAAAAGAGGTGGCGTCTAAGACAGGCGATGACGCCGGTGACGGTACAACTACCGCTACAGTGCTTGCTCAGGCTATTATCACTACCGGATTGAAGAATGTTGCCGCAGGAGCTAATCCTATGGACTTGAAACGCGGTATCGACAAGGCTGTTGCAAAGGTTGTAGAGGGAATTAAGGCTCAGGCTCAGGAAGTGGGCGATGACTTCGACAAAATCGAGAATGTAGCTAAGGTTTCTGCCAATAACGACGAGGAAATAGGACGTCTTATAGCAGAAGCAATGAAGAAAGTGAAGAAAGAAGGCGTAATCACAGTGGAAGAGGCTAAGGGTACTGATACAACGGTTGACGTAGTGGAAGGTATGCAGTTCGACCGCGGATACATTTCTCCATACTTCGTTACCAACACAGAGAAGATGGAGTGTGAAATGGATTCTCCGTTCATTCTTCTTTACGACAAGAAGATTTCCAACTTGAAGGATATGCTTCCTATTCTTGAGGCTACAGCTCAATCGGGTCGTCCTCTGTTGATTATTGCAGAAGACGTGGATAGCGAGGCTCTTGCTACATTGGTTGTAAATCGTCTTCGCGGTTCGTTGAAAATATGTGCCGTTAAGGCTCCGGGATTCGGCGACCGTCGTAAGGAAATGCTTGAAGATATTGCTATTCTTACCGGTGGCGTTGTGATTTCAGAAGAGAAAGGTTTGAAACTTGAAGGTGCTACCATCGATATGCTTGGTACAGCTGAAAAGGTGGCTGTGAACAAGGAAAACACTACTATCGTGAATGGTGCGGGTGACAAGCAGGCTATTGCCGACCGTGTGGCTCAGATAAAGGTTCAAATCGAGAATACAAAGTCTCAATATGATCGTGAGAAGTTGCAAGAACGTCTTGCTAAACTTGCAGGTGGTGTGGCTGTGCTTTATATAGGTGCTCCTTCTGAAGTGGAAATGAAGGAAAAGAAAGACCGCGTGGACGATGCTTTGAGCGCAACGCGTGCTGCTGTTGCTGAAGGTATTGTGCCGGGTGGAGGTACTGCTTATATCCGTTGCGTCGAGGCTTTGGAAGACCTGAAGGGTGTTAACGATGATGAAACTACGGGTATCGATATTATTCGTCGTGCTATCGAAGAACCTCTTCGCCAGATTGTTTACAATGCAGGTCTTGAAGGTGCTGTTATCGTACAGAAAGTTAAGGACGGTAAGGGTGATTATGGTTACAATGCGCGTACCAACTGCTTTGAGAACTTGTTTGAGACAGGAGTAATAGATCCGGCAAAGGTTACTCGTGTAGCTCTTGAGAACGCTGCTTCTATAGCTGGAATGTTCTTGACTACCGAATGTGTGATAGCCGAAAAACCGGAAGAGAATCCGATGCCTGCCGGCGGTATGAATCCGGGTATGGGCGGAATGATGTAATATCCCTGATATAACATAAATTAAAAGACCCGACGGAATTTCCGCCGGGTCTTTTAATTTATAAACTTTTATGTGAACTATTATAGAACCACTTTAGTTATTTTTGTCCCTTGTTTCTTGATAAAGATGCCCTTTTCAGGATTTACTGTTTTTACTCCTTGCAGATTGAAATATTCTACAGGAGCATCGGCATCTAAATGTATATTTCCTATGCCTGAAAATTCGCCTTCGTAGATTACCAGTGTCACTTCTCCGCCATCGGTGATACTTAGCTCAAATGAAGATGCTGCTGTCTCTTCAGGAAGAGCGAGTTTTTGAGCATCGGGTGTCAATATGTAGGATTCTTCATAGGCGATGGTGGTTGAGGCAGTACCTGCAATGCCGTATGTAACGCCGTTTATGTTGATGTTGAATTCTCCATCGGTGGATTGTATTCCGTTCTCAAGCATATAGAATCCCTGTCCGTAGTCTTCAAATTCATAGTCGGTATAGTCTTCGCTTGTACCCCAATTGTTACCTTCAAAAGCCAATACGATGCCTGAACCTACTGCTTCGCCTGTTATGGTAAGCACCGGGTTGTCGCCGGTCATGTCAAGTGTTATAAGGCTGCATTGATATGTTCCGCTAAGTGACATGTTTTTACTGTCGGTGCCACTTACTAAATAGTTGGCTTGTCCTATTTTAAGGTTTGCTCCATCGGAAGAACCGATATTAACGAAAGACCAGTTGGCATCGGCAATCTTGAAGAATCCCTGTAATCTGACGTTGGCAAGTTCGTAGATGCCTTCAGTCTCGGTCTCGATAAATTTGTAATCATCAGAGACTTCCCAATTATTTACGTTACCGCGCAAGTAAATGCTTGGCAAAGTGGGTTTTTCGTCGGTGATTGTTGCTGTAATGCTCATGTCGGCAAGGCTGACAACCACTTTATAATTGCCGGCTGCAATCTTCCATGATTTTGTATCCCATCCTTCCGATTTCACTGTAGCCGTAACACCGGAAGTCAATAATTCGTCGGCAGTTGCAGCTCCATAGCGTTTGCCCGCATTTGCGGTATCCCAGTCACCCGTTTGAGTAATGATTGAGAAATATCCGTTGCCATCGCCGGTATCAGATATGGAAATGATACCTGAATATGTACCTTCTGTTTCTGTCTTGGAAAGAACTGCACCTGAGTATGCCGGATTCCAGTCCTGTCCCGGTAGATTACCTACTACGTAAAGGCAATTAGGATAGGAAATTTCATTGTTTGCAGTGATTCGCAGACTTGCGTTACCTGCGTCATCTATATTCAATTCAAATTTTGATGCAGTACAATCACCGGGTAGAATCATATTTTTTCCATCACCAAGAGCCACAGTTTCGTTAACTGCTATTGTCATAGGTTCTGTTTCGCTCGGAAGTCCGAACCATTTATCATAAGCAGTTACTTTAAATCCTCCATCTGCTGATGTCAAAGCTTTGTCTAACACGTATTTACCTGCACCATTGTCGGTGAATTCCCATTCATTGGAGTCGCTCCAATTATTTACATCTCCTTTAAGATAAACGCCTGAATTGGTTTTTGAACCGGTAATGGTTACTATAGGGTCGTTGCCTCTCATGTCAAGAGATATGAGACTGCAAAAATATGTACCGTCAAGATACATGTTTTTACTGTCGCTGTTGTTTGATAGAGTAACGGCTTGCCCAATAGTTATTTGAGTGGCGTTTTCACCGCTTGCACCAATATTATATTCGCTCCAATTGGCATCGGCAATCTTGAAGAATCCTTGAAGTTTAACATTGGTAAGTTCATATACTTTGTCGGTACTTGTTTTCTTGAATTCGTAGCCGGCATAGTTTTCATCCCAAGATGTTACATTACCTTTTAGAAAAACTCCTGTTCTATCATCACTCGGTGTGATGTCGCTGTAGTTGTAGCCTTTGCTTCCTCCCAATGTAACTTCATAGAAAGTATCTGTCATCGGACCTTTCATGTCTACAGTTTGTTTCCCGTTGCCGTTGTTATTGATGATAATGTTCCATGATGTTGCATTTCCTATGTCAACGGTTTTTTTCCAGAATTCGACACCATTGTTGTCGGTGTAACTCTCGGTAAATTTTTCACCGGGCCAGCTTGGGTTGTTTGAGGGAAGTCCCCACCAATACAAAGCCAATGTTTCGTTAGAAACAGCTTCGTTCTTCTTTACATATACGTTAACTGTAGCTGCTTGAGCCAAGAACGCACAAAGAAGTGTTAAAGTTAAAAAGTAAATTTTTTTCATGTTGATTTGAAAATTAAACAGTGAATCTTATGGTTCTTAATTTTTGAGTTTTTAGGTCATGGATATTATATATACCAAAAACTCGACTAAGTTAGTCAAAAATTACAATATATCAATTTAAATTATTTAAAAAGCGTATTTTTTTCGTACTTTTGAACATTATAAAAGCGTAATATATGATTTTTTTTCTTGATACGGTGTTTTTTGAGAATACCCTTTATGCAATGGCTCTTATGGGAGTTTTCGTATTTATAGCACTTTATTTTGTGGGTGCAGGATACGGCATGATGTATACAAAAAAATGGGGATTTTCGGTTGCCAATCGTATGGGTTGGGTGCTTATGGAGGCTCCGGTATTTATAGTGATGTGCTTGCTGTGGTGGAATTCCTGCAGAAGGTGGGATATTGTTCCGTTGGTGTTTTTTCTGCTGTTTCAGGCTCATTATTTTCAGAGGTCTTTCATATTCCCTATGATTATGCGCGGTAAAAACCGCATGCCGCTTGTTATAGTATTGATGGGAGTGGTCTTTAATGTCGTGAATGCTTATATGCAGGGTGGCTGGATATTTTATATGTCTCCTAAGGGAATGTATGGGACAGATTGGCTTTACACACCGCAATTTGTCGTAGGGGTAGTGGTGTTTACAGCAGGTATGGCAATAAATCTGAATAGCGATTATATAATAAGGAATCTGCGTAGACCGGGAGATACAGCTCATTATATACCTAAGGGTGGGATGTTCCGGTATGTGTCGAGTGCTAACTATCTCGGAGAGTTTGTCGAATGGGTAGGATTTGCCATTATGACTTGGTCGTGTGCAGGACTTTTGTTTGCGTGGTGGACGTTTGCCAACCTTGCACCTCGTGCATGGCGTATTCACCGGCGTTACGCCGAAGAGTTTGGAGAAGAATTTACAAAACTCAAATTAAAAAGGATAATACCATTTATATATTAAGAAGTAGTTTTGAATTCTCTTAAAATTTTTTATAATCTTGAAATAAAATGAAAACAACTTCTAAATATATGGAGAAAACAGAATCGTTGCTGTTTACACCGGTGGAGATAGGTCCGGTTACTTTGCGCAATCGTACTATACGGTCGGCGGCATTTGAAAACATGTGTCCGGAGCATAATCCGTCGCAGATGCTGTATGATTATCACACTTCGGTTGCACGAGGAGGAATAGGGATGACAACTGTAGCATACGCATCGGTGAGCCGTAGCGGATTGTCTTTTGACAACCAGCTGTGGATGCGCCGTGAAATAGTTTTGCCGTTAAGGATGCTCACCGATGCTATTCATGCTGAAGGTGCTAAGGCTTCAATTCAATTGGGACATTGCGGAAACATGTCTCATGTGGCTACTGCCGGTCAAATTCCCATTTCGGCATCGACGGGTTTTAATCTTTATTCGCCTACTGTCGTTAGAGGAATGAGCATTGATGAAATTGAGAGAATGGCTGAGAAATTCGGTGAGGCGGTATGCCTTGCCAAGGAATCCGGTTTTGACTGCGTGGAGATTCATGCGGGTCATGGTTATTTGATAAGCCAGTTCTTGTCGCCTTACACCAATCACCGCCGTGATAGCTTTGGTGGAGACTTGGATAATCGTATGAATTTCATGCGTTTGTGTATGGAGCATGTGATGAAGGCTGCCAATGGAGAGATTGCCGTTGTGGTGAAGACCAATATGCGTGATGGTTTTAAAGGAGGTAATGAATTGGAAGAGGGTATTGTCATAGCTAAGGAATTGGAAAGGCTCGGTGTTGACGGACTTGTGTTGAGTGGAGGTTTTGTGAGTAAAGCTCCTATGTATGTGATGCGTGGTGAGATGCCTATACACACAATGACGCATTATATGACACAATGGTGGTTGAAATATGGGGTGCGTGCTGTGGGCAGATGTATGATAAAATCGGAACCTTATAAGGATTTGTATTTTCTTGAAGATGCTCTTGAAGTGCGTAAGAATGTAAAACTGCCATTGATATATGTGGGTGGATGTGTGTCCCGAGAGGGGATTGAAACAGTATTGAACAGCGGGTTTGAGGCTGTGCAGATGGGGCGTGCGCTGATAAATGAGCCGGATTTCGTCAACCGTATGCGTGATGGAGAGGAGAGGTGTGGGTGTGACCATGTTAATTATTGTATCGCCCGCATGTACTCAAAGGAAATGGCATGTCATAAACATAGGTGTGACCTTACCGAAGGCATTAAGAGAGAGATTGCCGGAATAAAAAGAAGAAATGGCTTGGATGGATGATTGCAAAGGGATGACAGCTTTGGTGACAGGTGCATCAAGCGGTATAGGTCTGGAATTTTCGAGACAATTGGCGGCGAGAGGTGCCAATGTGGTATTGGTGAGCAATCAGAGTCAAGAGTTGGAGCGGATATGCGATGAATTGGTCGAAAAATACCCGGAACAGAGATTTTATGCTTGTTTCAAGAATCTTTGTGATTCCGATTGCGCTGAATTTCTTTTGGATTTTTGTGTAAAAAACACCGATGGCATAGATGTGCTGATAAATAATGCCGGCGTGTTTGCATTCAAGGAGGTGTGTGAAACATCCCATGAGCAATTGAATCTGTTTATAGATTTACATGTAAGAGCCGTTACATTGCTTTGCCGAGTGTTTGCCGAAGATATGAAGAAACGCGGAGGAGGATACATACTGAACATGTCTTCAATGTCGTGCTGGATGCCAATGCCCGGAATTGCCATGTATTCAGCAACGAAGTCATTTATACAGGTGCTTTCCCGGGCTATGTGTTTGGAGTTGCGTGATAGCGGTGTTTCGGTGACGGTGGCATGTCCCGGCGGGATTGCGACCGATTTGTTCGGACTGCCGAGGAATTTGCGTGATTTTGCTGTGAAAATAGGTGTTTTGGCTACTCCTCAAAAATTTGTGCGCGGAGCTTTGAAACGTATGTTCAGCCGTAAGCAGCAGTATGTTAACGGTTTTATGAATAAAGCGGCTGCTTTTATCGTGCCGAAATTACCGGTTTGCATAAAAATGCTGGTGAAATATAAACTGCTTGACAAGAATATAAGGAAATGAAGGACTTGTCTCCGCTCTATATTGTGACAGGAACTACCGGAAGTATAGGTGGTAAAATAGCCGAAACCATTGCAAAAGAGGGTAAGGCTGTGGTTCTTGCGTGCCGTAATATCGAGAAAGCTGAATTACAAAAAGAACGGTTGATGCAGCTGACGGGTAACCGTGATATTCATTGCCGGGAGTTGAAATTGGACTCTTTTGCCTCGGTGAAATCGTTTTGTAATGAGCTTAATGCGCAAGGCAGAAGGATCGCATCGATAGTTAATAATGCGGGAATAATGACGCATGGGAGCGAAATATCATCGTGCGGGTATGAGATGGATTTCATGGTGAATGTTTTTTCTCCTGCTCTTATGTCGATACTGCTTGAACCGTTGCTGGAGAAAGGGGCGAGCGTTGTGTTCACCACATCGCTTACGCGCGATATTTGGAATTTGTCGGAATGTTTTCCTTATGAGAAACACTTTGGTCAACTGGCTACTTATGGACGAAGTAAGCGGGCTCTGACTATGTTTGCCGTATGGCTCGCATGTGAATACGACAAACGTGGAATAAGGGTGAATTGTGCCGATCCGGGAATCGTGAATACGGGAATGATACGCATGCAGCGGTGGTTTGACCCTCTTGCCGATGTGTTTTTTCGTCCTTTTATCAGCAGTCCGGAGAAAGGCGCTTTGTCGGCTCTATATGCGATGAAATCAATGAAATCGGGGATTATATACTATCATGGTAAAGAAAAACGTCCTTCCGGCAGTATAATAGGTAATGCTCAAGTGACCGCAGAGAAAATAATGGATGTGTTGAAACCGTTTCTATAGCTTTGACTTTAGGCGTGAACGCATAAGCGTTGCCGTAATGAAAGATGTGAGGACACCTACAGCAGATACGAGAGCGAACACAATAGTCAAGTCGCTCCACAGCAGTTTTACCGGATAACTGTCAACTATTATCGTCTCACTATCGCCGGCAAGTTTTATCAAACCTAATTCTTGCTGCATAAGACATAGAATTACTCCTATTGCGATACCTATGATAGCTCCGGTCAAAGATATAAGTAGCCCCTCTGTGATGAAAATCATGCTTATTTGTCTGTTGGTTGCACCGATATTGTGGAAAGTGCGTATACTTTCATCTTTTTCGATAATTAACAAAGATAGGGAACTGATGACGTTGAAAGCAGCTATAATTAGAATGAATGACAGTAATAAGAACGTAACCCATTTTTCCATATTCACCATTTTGAAGGCTGTTGCTTGTTGCTGTAGTCTGTCTTTTACCGAATAGTTGTTGCCTAATGCGGATTCTATTCGTTTGATTATAGCGGTTTCGTCGGCATTTTTTGTAGGCTTGACTTCGATATGAGTTGCTTCTGTGGTATAATCGAAAAGTCGGCGTGCCGCATCAATCGGTATATATACCATATCTCGGTCGTATGAACTTTGGTCGGCTTGATATATTGCCGATATGTAGAGCGAGTCGGTTCGGAATGCTTTTGCCGGATAGACGGGATTTATGTTTCCTTTACGTTTAGGTACATAAAGCCTCATATAGTCGAAGAAACCATTGCTTGAATGAAGTGCGCCGGCAACACCGATACTTAATATAGCATATCCGGCGGAGCTGTCGCTTAGGGCATAATTGCCGTAAAGTATAACGTCTTCAATATCGGTAAGTTTGTTGAAGTCTTCGGGAACTCCTTTCACTGTGACCGGAACTTGCTTTTCGGCATAAATGGCAAGGGCTTGATCGGTAATGGCAGGCAATGCTATTTCCACATCTTTGATGTTTCTTAGTATATTTAATAAGCTGTCGGCATTACCAATGATTTTCCCCTCTGCAGGTGAAATGCTGATAGGAGGGTCGAGTTTGGCTAATTTATCGCTCATGAGACCTGAAAACCCATTGAAAACCGATAGTACACACACCAATGCAGCTGTGGTAAGCACCACTCCGCACACCGATATGATAGAAATGATGTTTACTGCACTGTGAGCCTTTTTGGCTTTAAGGTAGCGCAATGCTGTTTTCAGGATAAATCCCATGACAATAGGGTGAAAATGTTATACTCCCTTTTTGCCTAAAAGATTATCTATATGCTCGATATAGTCCAATGAGTCGTCAATATGGAAATACAACTCAGGTGTTTTACGCAATTGGTAACGAATCTTTTGGGCGAGGTCGTAGCGGATGGTTTTTGCGCTCTTGTTGATGCTGTCGAGCAGAATTTGCGCTTTATCCGATGGAAATATGCTTAGATATGCCCTCGCTATACTCAAATCGGGTGAAACACGCACTGCGCTCACGCTCACTATTACGTTACTCACCTTAGCCGTTTCTTGTCGGAATATCTCGCTCAATTCTTTTTGCAGCAACCGAGCTATCTTTTGTTGTCTTGTACTCTCCATTAGGATTTTTTTCTATAGAAAATTAGTAATACCTTAAGTTATTTGTTAGAATGTACTGCAAAGATACAACAAAGAAACGAAAGTGAGTGCAAAACCGGAACGTAACAGATTGAAAAGTACGGTTTGATAAACAATTACTGTTCTTTATTTCGGTGATTCCCAGAATCTGAGGTCGGATGTGGTGCAATGGATTCGGCTTGGGTCGGAAAATTTCACTTCAGAGTCGGTCTCATAGCCTGATGGTGCGAGAGTGATGTATTTGTTAGGATGTGTATTACCGGTTTCCATGTCAGCCCCGTAATAAGTGCAGGTTTCGATGAAATACAGGTTTTTTGCCATGTAGAAATCGATATATTGTGATTTGGTCGCCGGGAATTTGTGATTCCAATTGGCGTAATCGTTAATTTTAAGTGGTTGCTTGGTACGTATACGTTCCCTTACTTCGGCGATACTCAGCAGATTGTCGTTCTCGTCCATAATAAAAGCATCGTATGTTGGGTCTGCCCAAATCCATTTTCCGAGTTGGTTGCTCCATACGCTGTTGATCACATGGCTGTCTGATATATAGGTTTTGGGCATGCATGTTAAATATCTTGATTTTATGCCCATTGACAGATAGCATTCATTGAGGAAAATTGCAAGTTTGCGGCAATTTGCGCCGATGTTATGTTGTTTGCATAACTCCACAAATTCAATGGTGCTTTCGGGATTTTTTACTTCCCACTCCGAAGAGCCGTCGTGTCTTATCAGTTCGTGAACAAAATGCAATAGGTTCTTGATTTTACTTAGTTCATCGCCATTTCCAGCCACGCTGTCGAGGTTGAACCGGTTACGTAACTTGACCAAACTGCTGTCATCGGGTGATGCATACTTAACGTAAAAGTTGAGACTGTCAGGTGCATATTCTCCGCATCGTCTTAGAATGCTTCTGAAACTGAACTTGTCATCCATGATTTCATAATATTCGCAAAATTGCGGTTCATTGCGGATGATGTCGAATATTTTATCATATCTGGCACTCAGATATGCGTTCTTGTCGTTAGTCAATCCGAGTTTCATGGCTTTGGTGAAACAATCCAAGGATTTATCCTTATTGTTTTCGCCTGCATGGTATTGTGCAAGATAAAAGTTTCTCCATGCCGGTATGTACTGCATGCTTTTTTGTAAATCTTCGGGTAATGAATAGAAGTAGCTAAGGAAATTTTCCATTACAGTGATTGCCTTTTTGCCATTGCCTGCATAGTATAGTGAGTCGGCTGTGGCTGTAGCCTTTTTCGCTTGATTGATAATTTCGTTTTTGTCTATTCCTGCAAACATGGCAGCAGTGCTGAATCCTATTGATATTGCGATGATGATAATACGTTTCATTATGTGCCTTTTTTAGATGTTTCTATATTATAGACGGTATGCCAAGCGAAATCATTACCGCTGTATATGTTAAAAAACAAAAAGCCATGATTTTATGGCTTTTTGTAGATTATGGTTAGACCGTCGCGTAGCGGGATAATAACTTTTTCCACTCTGCTATCTTTGGCAATATAATCGTTGAATTTAAGGATTCCTTCGGTTTGTGCATCAAGTTTTTTACCCCAATCGATCACTTTACCGTCCCATAGCGTATTATCGGCTATAATAAAACCTCCCGGTGATAAAAGGGGGAAGACGAGGTCATAATATTCGCAATATTCTCGTTTGTTGGCATCCATAAATACAAGGTCAAATGTTTTGCCTATCTTCGGCAAAACGTTACGGGCATCGCCTATGTGCAGGTGTATGCGTTCTGACAGATGCGATTTCTCGAAATGGTTACGTATGAAATCCTCCAATTCATCATCTATTTCGATGGTGTGCAGTTCTCCATCGGGAGCAATAAGCCCTTCTGCAAGACATAAAGCAGAATAACCGGTGAATGTGCCGAGTTCGAGAATGTTGCGAGGATTAATCATGCGTACAAACATCTTCAGCAATCGTCCTTGCAGATGTCCTGAACACATGCGCGGACGCAAGTGGTAAAGATGTGTTTCGCGGTTCAGTCTCGCAAGAGCGTCACCCTCTTCATCTATGTGCGCCAATATATATTCTTCTAATTCTTCGCTCATTCCTCTTCTTGATTCTTTAACCGTATAGCGGCTTCTATCGCAAGGCGGTAGCCGTCAAGTCCGAATCCGGCTATCACGCCCTTGCACACTCGCGAAATCATGGAGTGATGACGGAACTCCTCGCGTTTATGCACATTGGATATATGCACCTCAATCACAGGTGCTTTTATGGCACTTATAGCATCGGCGATAGCCAGGGATGTATGGGTGTAGGCTCCGGCGTTCAGCACGATAGCATCGTATTCAAAGCCGGTGCGGTGCAATTCATCTATGATTGCACCTTCGTGATTACTTTGAAAATAATGTATTTCAGTTACGCTGCCATATAGTTCACGGAGTTCTTTAAGGTAGTTTTCAAATCCCTCGTTACCATATATCGATGGTTCTCTGATGCCTAAGAGGTTAAGATTTGGACCGTTGATGATAGCTATTTTCATAATCTCAGCAATTTTATCGGTAACAAAAGTAATAATTTTAATTTGTGTAGGCAAGGAGTTGCAATATTCTCCGCATTGAGCTGTCTCGTTTTGTGAGAAACGTTGCACAGATGTGGCTCGCTTGTTGCTGAGAGGAATACAATTCTGCAATAATACCATGGATGGCGCATTCGCTTAGAAGTCTCAATAGGGAAGTGCGCTTTTCTTCCGAGAGGTATACCGTTCTCATTTCGATGTTATAAATGTCATCGTTTTGTGTGCTGCTTATGATGTAACCGGATAGCCTGTTGCATATAGATGATAAATTGGAATATATAACAAAATCGATATCGGTGCGCTTGGCGGGATTGACAATCGGTGGCAGAATGGTAAGGTTGGTAACGTCTATCCATGCGCATTGCGCCGTGATTTCCTGTTTGATTGCGGTAAGGCTTAATGCCAAAGTGATTGTATTTTTCATAGTGTATTTGAATTGTGTTTTTGTATTTATTCTGTTTGGTATATCAGTTCTCGATTTTATAGAGGCGTTTGTAGCAGTAGTCATGCGACAGATAAAAACGACTTGCTCGTTTCTCGGCGAGCACGCGCGACAGAGCATGCCCCATGCTCAGGTAAGGTCGTGACGTTAATTCTTCCTCCACTAAAGTGAGCAATTCTTGCCACATTTGTTGGTGAAGGGTGAGCTTGAAACAGTTTTTAGTTCCGTGATTACGGATGGTGGACAGCACTTTATAGGCATGTTCAAAACTGACGTGAAAATGCGGTCGCGATTCAGTGATTGTACGTTCTATAACTTTACGGCGGTTGATTTTACCGCCTTTAAGAAACTCCTCTTTAAGGAATTTCTTGTAGGCTGACGTAAGTTCGTTGTCTCGCATGGCGAGAAGTTCATTTGTGTGTTTGTTCATAGCAGATTATATTAATTTGTTGGTTTTGTACCACAAAGATATGCTATAAAATGGTAAAATAC